>MDTB01048035.1_pt1 | contig 16067 bp, 16 predicted proteins | sample 811161 | NCBI WGS metagenome assembly MDTB01 (sample SAMN05326650, study PRJNA326480) | marine metagenome | isolation source: seawater | place: Mediterranean Sea | collected 2009 | reverse complement strand
TCTTTTAAGAAAAATAAAAATTTTAAATATTCAATACCACACACGGGTTGGAATAAAGTAGATTTATCAAAAAATAAAAGTAAGTTTAAAATATTATCTGGTCTCAAAAATTCGGAATTTATGTATTTTGTACATTCATATTACGTCAGATCAGATGAAAAAAAAAATATTATATCTACCACTCACTATGGACCAAATAAATTTCCTTCAATTATAATTAAAGACAATATTAGTGCTTGCCAATTTCATCCTGAAAAAAGTGGAGAGGCCGGATTAAGAATCTATAAAAATTTTAAAAGGATGATGAAATGAAAACTTTTTTTAATTTACCAAAAAAAATTATCTTTTGTAAAAAGTGTGTAAATTCAAATCAATATCCAGTTTCAATACCAGAATTTAAACATACTAGAACAAGAAAAAATGCGAAGTATATTAATTTTAGCTCAGATAAAGTTTGTGATGCGTGCAAACAGGCAGAGATAAAAAAAAATATAAATTGGAAAAAAAGAGAAATTCAATTATTAAAACTTTTAAAAAAATTCAGAAAAAATAACGGAGATCATGATTGCTTAGTTCCTGGCAGCGGAGGAAAAGATAGTGCATATGCAGCTCATATTTTAAAATACAAATACGGAATGAATCCATTGACGGTCACTTGGCCACCTATTCTTTATACTGACTATGGTAAAAGAAATTTTGATAAATGGCTTGAAATTGGGGGTTTTGACAATATCACAGTAAAACCAAACCCAAGAGTTTTAAAAGTATTAACGAAACTAGCTATATTAAAATTATTACATCCGTTTCAAACTTTCATACTAGGACAGAAAAATGTAGCGCCCTATCTGGCAAAAAAACTTGGAATTAAATTAGTATTTTATGGAGAAAATGAAGCAGAATATGGCAACCCTTTAGCTGATAATTCAAAATCGTTAAGAGATAAATCTTATTTTACTATTAAAAATTTAAACAATTCATACTTAGCAGGAGTGAAAATAAAGGAATTAATATCAAAATATAAATTTAATCTTACTGATCTTAAATATTATCTTCCATTATCAACAGAAGAATTTAAAAAAACTAATATACAAATTCATTACTTGGGCTTTTATTTAAAATGGGTGCCTCAGGAAGCTTATTATTACTCAGTGGAAAATACTGGATATAAAGCTAGACCATTTAGAACAGAAGGAACTTATAGCAAATACAACAGTATTGATGACAAAATTGATGATCTTCACCACTACACAAGATACATTAAGTTTGGCATAGGACGAGCATCAACAGATAGCTCCCAAGAAATAAGAAATAACCATATAAGCAGAGAAGAAGCAAAACTTCTTGTTCGAAGGTTTGATGGAGAATTTCCTAAAAGATATTTTAAAGAGATTATGAATTATTTAGATATAAGCGAAAAGCAATTTATTCAGACTTGTGATAAATTTAGATCGCCTCACATTTGGAAAAAAAAAAAAGGCAATTGGTTATTAAGACATACTGTAAACCTGGATGGAACTGATGACTAAAAGAAAAAGTTTTTGTGTTATAACTGGGTCTAGAGCTGACTATGGTATTTTATCTTTTTTTCTAAAAGAATTACAAAAATCAAAGTTTTTTGACTTAAAACTAATAGTTACTTGTATGCATTTATTACCAAAATATGGGAATACCTATAAAGAAATTCTTAAAGATAAAATAAAAATTTATAAAAAAATTAAACTTCCACTTAAAGGGGATAGAATAATAGACATCTCAAAAGCCACTGGCATTGGAGTAAAAAAATACACTGAAGCCTTAGATAAAATTAAACCTGATTTTGTGATTATATTGGGTGATAGATTTGAGGCACTAGCATTTGCTATTGCATCTTTATTCTTAAAAATACCTATTATTCATATTCATGGAGGTGAAAGCACCTCTGCTTTAATCGATGACTCTATACGGCATTCAATTACAAAAATGTCAAATATTCATTTTGTTTCAAATAAATTTTATAAACAAAGAATTATTAATATGGGGGAGGATCCTAAAACTATTTACACATTGGGTTCTCTTGCATTAGACAATATGAAAAATATTAGATATTTCTCAAAGAAAGAAATAGAAAAAAAACTTAATTTTAAATTTGATGAAAAAAATTTGTTATTTACTCTCCATCCCGAAACTTTAGGAAAAAAAGAACTTATTAATAATATAGACTTGATTCTTAAAGAACTTGCAAAATTAAAAAAAACTAAAATAATCTTTACGATGCCAAACGTTGATATGGGAAATATTGATATTTTTAAAAAATTACAAAAATTTGTAAAAAGAAATAAAACAAAATCTTTAATTATAAAATCTATGGGACAACAGCTTTATTTTTCTTCACTTAATCATGTCGATGTAGTGATTGGAAACTCTTCTAGTGGAGTAATTGAGGTTCCAAGCTTTGGTGTTCCAACAATTAATCTTGGAAAGAGACAGTTAGGCAGACTAAAACCAAAAAGTGTTCTTAATTGTGATTTTAATTCTAAAAAATTCAGACAGTGTTTAAATAAAAGTTTTTCAAAAAGTTTTAAAAAAAAGATCAATAAGATGAAGAATCCTTATTACAAACCAAATACAATTAAAAATATGTTAAAAATTCTAAAAAAAATAAATCTTACAAAAGGTACACAAAAAATATTTTATGAAAAATAAAATTAAAATAATTTTTATAGGCTCAGTACTATTTTCAAAATATATGCTTGATACTTTACAACAGATAAAGTTTATAGAAATTGTTGCAGTTATTACTAAGAAGAGAAAAAAGATTAAATCCGATTATTATGATTTAGGCTTAAGTGCAAAAAAATATGATTTAAAGACTTATTATATAAACGATATTAATTCAAAGCATAGCTTAAACATTTTAAGAAAAGCAAATGCAGATTATATTTTCTGCCTCGGCTGGTCACAGCTATTGAGTAAAAGAGTTATTAATACTTCAAAAAAATTTGCAATAGGCTATCACCCTTCAGATTTGCCAGCAAATAGAGGCCGTCATCCAATAATTTGGGCACTTTCTCTTGGTCTTAAGAAAACAGCATCCTGTTTTTTTAAAATTAATGAGCGAGCAGATGATGGGAAGATACTTTCAAAAAAAATTATTAAAATTTCCTTAAAAGATAAAGCCGAAATTTTATATTTTAAATTGATAAGATCAGCAAAATATCAACTAAAAAAACTAGTATATGGCCTCTATCATAATGAGGTAAAAAAAATAAATATTAGAAAATCAAATAAAAATTTTTGGAGAAAAAGAAAATATGAAGATGGACAAATAGATTGGAGAATGTCAGCTTTGTCTATTTATAATTTAATCAGAGCTTTATCAAAACCTTATGATGGAGCTCATTTTATTCATAAAAATCGAGAATTTAAGGTTTTTGACTCTAAAGTAATTAGACTAACTAAAGAAAATATAGAACCTGGAAAAATATTATCGGCAAATCGAGGAAATTTACTGATAAAATGTGGTTTTCAAGCTTTACAATTGAAAAAAATTAAATCATACAAAATTTTTAAAAACGGAGATTATTTAATATGAAAGTAATGGTAATAAGCCCCCATCCAGATGATGAAACATTAGGTTGTGGAGCAACACTTTTAAAACATAAAAAAAATAAAGATAAAGTATTTTGGCTAAATGTTACAAAAGCAGGAATAAACTCTGGTTATTCTACTAAATTTTTGAAAAAAAGAGAAATAGAAATTAAGAAAGTTCGTAACAATTACAAATTTGATGGTTATATAAATTTAAATTTTCCTACAAAGTTTTTAGATCAAATTCCGAAAAGCAACCTTATTGACTCGTTTAATCTTTACATTAATAAGATTAAACCGGATAAAATTTTTATACCATCAAATTCAGATATTCACTCTGACCATAAGATTGTTTTTTCGATTTGTCAAAATTTTACTAAGTCTTTTAGATATCCATTTATTAAAAAAATTCTTGCTTACGAAACTATTTCTGAAACGAATTTTAACTTTACTAATAGAAATCAATTTAATCCAAATGTTTTTGAAGATGTAACAAGTTTTATAGATAAAAAAATCATTATTATGAAAATTTATAAATCAGAACTTAAAAAGCATCCTTTTCCAAGAAGTATAGACTCCATTAAAAGCCTTGGAATTTTAAGAGGCAGTCAAGCAGGATTTAAGTATGCAGAGGCCTTCGAACTAATTAAAGAAAAAATATGAATAATTTATTATCAGGTAAAAGAAATTTATTAACCTCTCCAAAAATAAGTTTACTACAAGCATTAATGCTTTTAAAAAAAACAGGAAAAAAATGTATAATCGTAGTAGATAAAAAAAAAAAATTACTAGGTACTTTGACAGATGGAGATTTACGATCACTTATTATTACTAAAAAAAATTTAAACCAATCTATAAATAAGCTGTACAATTCAAAACCAAGATACGTTTTTGAAAACAGGTTTAATATTAATGAATTGAGAAAAGAAATTATAAAAAACCGATATGAACTAGTTCCTGTTTTAAATAAATCTAAGAAAGTTGTTGACGTTATAACCTGGGATCAAGCTTTTAAGAAAAAATTTAAAAGTAACTCTAATGTTAAAAATTGTGAGGTTGTTATTATGGCTGGCGGTCAAGGTGTACGTTTGCAACCTTTTACAAGTATTCTACCTAAACCTTTAATACCAGTTCAAGGAAAATCTATTTTAGAACATATCATCTCAAAATTTACGGATGTTGGAATTAGCAAATTTAAAATCTCTTTGGGTTATAAAAACAATACAATAAGAGCTTTTTTCAAAGCTCTGAAGCTTCAATGTAATATTAAATTTATTATTGAAAAAAAACCTTTAGGAACTATAGGCTCTTTAAGTCTTATTAAAAATAAAAACAAAAATATTTTTGTCTCAAATTGTGATATTTTGGTAAAGTCAAGTCTTGAAGAAATTTTCCATTATCATGAAGATAAAAAAAATGACATAACAATAGTAACTGCTGCTAAAAATTTTACTATTCCTTACGGGGTTTGCCAAACTTCACTGAACGGAATATTTAAAAACATTCAAGAAAAACCAAGTTATAGCGCATTAATTAATACTGGTCTGTATGTTTTTAAATCATCAATTTTAAGTCTTATTCCAAAAAATAGAAAATTTGATATTAATGACTTGATTGAAATAGCCAAAAAAAAAGAAAAAAAAAATTGGATTGTTCCCAATTTCCGACGAATCATGGTTGGATATTGGCCAATGGAATGAATATAGATCAGCTGCAAAAAAATTAGAGGAATAATTTAGGCATATGTTAAAAAGTAAGCGTATTCACGATAAATTTTATATTAAAGAAAAAATAAAAGTTAAAGAAAGTTTTAAATTTTTGTTTAAAGAAATAAAAAAATTAAAATTTAGCTCTCTAATTGATGTTGGATGTTCTAATGGATCTTTTTTAAATTTTTTAGCTAAAAGATATAAAAAAAAAGAATTAGCTGGAGCAGACGTTGATAAAGAACTAATTTTATTGGCTAAAAAGAGAACTAAGGGAATTAAATTTATAAAATTAGATATATCAAAAAAAATTAGGAAAAATATGAAAAAATTTGATATTGTTGTTCTTAGTGGTGTCCATACAATTTATGATAATATTGAGCCTCTGATAAAAAATTCTCAAACTTTATGTAAAAAGGGAGGTTATTTATTTTTGTTTGGCTCATTTAATCCTACTAATTATGATGTGATAACTAGAGTTAAAAAATTCAACTCCTTAATTTGGGAAAAAGGCTTTAATAGACCTAGTGTAATTTCTACTCAAACAATTTTTAAAAAATACTTTAAATCTATAAAAATTAAAAAGTTTAACTTTAACCAAAAAATTGAAGAAAATAAAAAAGATCCAAGAAGAACTTTTACTAAAGATTTAAGATCTAATAAAAAAATTACGATTAATGGCTTGGAACAAATATCAACCAAGTTTCTTATTTATGGAAAAAAAAATGCAAAAAATTAATAATGAAAAAATAGTTTATGTTGTTCACTGTATAGATACAGAAGGCCCTTTAGATGAAAGTCTTAAAGCTACTTTTGAGAGATTAAAACATATTTATCATCTAAATTTAAAACCTTCAAAGGCTACTTTAAAGAAGTTACAAAAAGGTCAGATAAATTTAAAGGGGTTGGAAGACTCAGTGAAGCAAACATTAAATCCTGAAATTTTAGATTATAACAATAGTTGGAATAAAATTGAAAAAATGTTGAAAAGCTGTATGTCAAAAAAATTTAGAAAATCAGTTTCAGACTCAAAAGGTAATGGCTGGATCTACAATTGGCATTGTGTTGATCATATAGATTTTATAAAAAATCCCAGAAAAAGAATTATTGGTTACAACAAGATATTTGACAGATATAAGATGTTCATAAATAAATTTAAGTCATATCAGGATGGTTTTTATTTTCACTATCACCCACATCCAATTCAAAAATTTGCTCATCTATGTGCAACAAGATGGCTAGGACCAACAGATAAGATTTTTCAAATTTTATCGAGAAGAATAATTGATAAATCTTGGTTCCCGGCAGTCAATAGACCTGGCTTTCAAGTATGTAGACCCGACAGTCACTGGTTCTTAGAACAATTTATTCCATTTGATTATGCAAACTTAGCAATAAAAAAAGAAAAAAACACCGATAAGCAATTTGATTTATCCGCAGGACGATCTGGCGACTGGCGAAGAGCACCTAGAACTTGGGTTCCATACCATCCATCACATGAAGACTATCAAAAAAAGGGCAACTGTAACCGTTGGATAGCTAGATGTTTAAACATTGGAACTAGATTCGATAATTTAAATCAAGAAGAGGTAGATAAAGCATTCAGCGAGGCTAATAAAAAAAAACCTGTAGTTTTATCTTTTGCAAATCATGATTTCAGAGATATTAAAAAAGATATTTTAAAGGTATATACAATGCTTAAAAAATCAAAAAAAAAATATAAAAATGTAAAATTCTGCTACTGCAATGGTGTAGATGCAATGAGAAAAGCCCTTAAGATTGAAAGAAATAATAAATTTAAGATAAATTTAAAGTTAAAAAAAATTTCATCAGAGGCGCATATATTAGAGATCAATTCATCCAAAGAAACTTTTGGACCTCAACCTTACTTTACTTTTAAAACAAAAAAGGGTGAGTATCATTATGACAATTTAGATTTTCAAATACCTAAAAGAAAATGGACATATACTTTTGACGAAGAGACACTTCCTTTAAAAAATATAAAAACTATCGGAGTAGCCTCAAATGATAAAAGCGGCTTTACAAGTATTTCTTTGCTTGATGTAAAAACAAATAGGCAAAAAAACATTTATTTAAATTAAAATGAAAAAGAAGATTTTTTTTGTTTATGGATATAAATATTTTGAGAAATATAATGAATTTTTTAATATAAAACATTTAAAGAATTATTTTGACATTTATATATTTGATCTTCATAAAATTTTTAGCAAAAACTTAAAAAAAAATATAAGAAATAACTATAAAGACAAAAATTTTCATATAATCTCTAAAATTTCGAATTTTGAGAATTTTCTAAAAGTTGAAAAACCAAATTTTGTTATACTAGAGGGCCCAGCAGATTTTAAAATAGAGATAGCAGAAATCACCAACAATATTTCTGAAGCTAAAATCGTAGAATTTTATAATGGATCTGTTCCGGAAGATGTTGGATATTACAACTCTTATGGAGTAAAAAAAATATTACTGAGTTATAAAGTTTTATTTTTTTCTAGGATTATTCTTAATAGACTCATAAAAATAATTTTTGGAAAATTTAAATCAATTTTTATAAGCAATAAAAAAGAAAAGTATTTAATTGATATTTTATTTTATGCAGGAGATGATACCTTAAAATTAAATGATATAAGGAATAAAAAAATTTATAAAAAGGTTCCATCGCCTTCTTATGACTATGATATTTCATTGAGACAAAAAAGATTTAAAAAAAGAATTATAAAAAAAAGATATGCGGTTTTTTTAGACTCAATGATTATGCACCATCAGGATCTTGGATATAATTATAAAGATATAGGGGTTCCTGTAACTTCAAAATATTTTCAAGAAATGAATAATTTTTTTAAAGAGATTGAAAAAAAATTTAATCTTGAGGTAGTTATTGCACTACATCCAAATTGTTTTATCAAAAATTATTCAAAATATTTTGATAATAGAAAATGTATTAAATTTAATACTGCAAGGTTAGTAAAAAATTCTGTCTTAGTTTTTTCACATGCATCTAGTACAGCAATTAATTTTGCAATAATTTATAAAAAACCAATAATATATATTATTACTAATGAAATGAAAAAAAACTATTTAACTTATAAAAGATATTTAATAAAAAAAAAAATTTTTAAATTTAACTTTTTAAATGCAAGTAATGTAAAAACAAATATGTTATCAAAAAAATTTAAAATAGACACTATTGTATACAAAAGTTACTATAAAAATTATATTAATTCTTGTTCAAATAAAAAAAAATCTCTTAGTAAAGTGATTTTAGAAAATCTAAACTAATATGAAAACTGTATTATTTGTTCCAGCAAGAAAAGGTTCAACAGGTATAAAAGGAAAAAATTTAGTTAAATTGAAGGGCAAACCATTAATAAATTATACCCTAGAAATATGTAATGAATTTCCCAAAAAATTCATTTTATTTGTGTCATCTGACTCAAAAAAAATTCTTAAGCAGGCGAAGAATTTTGGATTTAAGGAAAATTACGTGAGGCCAAAAAAATTATCAACTTCTAAATCAAATGTTGTTGATAGCATCATACACGGAATAGAGTGGTTAAAAAAAGAAAAGAAAGTTGAAATTGAAGATGTAATTCTTCTTCAGCCTACATCACCGCTCAGAAGGTATTCAGACTTAATTAAGGCTTATAAAATCTATAAAAATAAAAAATTATCGAGCTTGACTGCCGTCACTAAAGTTAGAGAAAATTCTTTAGGACATTTAAGGTTATCTAAAAATAAACAAAAGTGGAAGTTTTTATACAAAAGTAAAAAAAAATTATTTAGAAGACAAGATTTTCCAAGAGGTCATTATATTTTAAATGGTTCATTCTATTTTTGTAATTATAATTTCTTAAAAAGTAATAAGGTATTAGTTAAGGAAAATTATACCTATCTTTACGAAACAGATAGATTAACAAGTGTGGATATTGATTTTAAATCAGATCTAGACATTGCAGAGGCAATAATAAAAAGCAAAAAAAATAATATTTTTTGATTTTAAGATTTAAAATATTTTTTTAATCCAGCAGTAATTTTTTGAATTATGTTTCTTAAATGTTTTTTTTCCATAGCATAAGAAATAAATATAATGCCATTGTTAGGAAAAATTATTCCATTTTTTTTTAAAAATTTAATAAATTTAATCCTGTTATTATTTTTTTTCTTCTCAAAAAAATCTCTTTGAACTCTGTCTTTTGGAAACTTTTCGCTAAATATAATTCTTACAATAGAATGGAAATTAATTACTCTAGCTTTAATTTTATTTTTTAAAAGTTGTTCATTAAGATATTCGACAAAAAAACTGGAATTTGAGTTAATTTTAAAAAAAATTTTATTTTTATTTTTATTTAAATATTCAAGCATTTTATTCCCAATAAACATAGAAAGAGAATTCCCTGAAAAAGTTCCTCCAAAAAAAACTTTTTCACTTTTTAAAGCTAATTTTTTTTCTATTTTTTTTGAAATTCCAATAATTCCTATAGGCATTCCTCCACCCGCAACTTTTCCAAAAGTAGAAATGTCTGATTTTAATTTGTAAATATTCTGAATACTAGAATAATTAATTCTAACACCAGTTATTATTTCATCAAGCATTAATAGGATATTATTTTTTTTACAAAAATTGCTTAAAAACTTAATATATAATTTATTATCTCCTGTTGGCAAACAGCCTTGAATAGGTTCAAAAAAAATGCATGAAATTTTTTTTTTATGTCTTTTTAAAATCTTCCTTGTTTTTTCTATATTATTATAAGGAAGATATAAAATATTTTTAATTAAGTTTTTTTCTAAACCATTAGAAATAGGTAATGGCTTTCCTTTTTTGTCAGATTTGAATAAAAATTGATCTATTGATCCATGCCAACTTCCCGTTACATTTGCAACAACATCTTTATTGGTTACGGCTCGAGCTATTCTTAATGCTTTTAAATTTGCTTCAGCTCCTGAGTTACAAAAAATAAACTTTGAAAAATTAGGAAATATTTTTTTTAAATTATTCGAAAATTTATGTGCATGGATATTCGGTTGAGCAAAATTAGAATAGTCTTTTTTTAAAAAATCCTTTAAACTTTGTCTAAAAACATGGTTATTATGACCAAGCAAAATTGTTCCTGATCCACAAGATAAATCTAGGTATTTTTTGTTATCGGTACCCTTTATATGGGGTCCCTTACCAGTTTTAAAAAGATTTTTGCTTGAATTATAGCCTTCATTAAGGATGATCATTAATTTTACCTTATAAAAGATGTAGACAACTAAATCAAATGGTTTATGTTCAAATCTTGAACAATAAATAGATTTTGTTAAGTTAAATCAATGGATCCAAAGAATACAATCAGAACAAATTTAAATAGAAGAACTAAAATAGTTGATGGAACGCCAGACCTGTTTAAAGGTTATCCTTTACCTACTTGGGTGGAGTTAAGCTTAATAGATGTATGCAATAGAAAATGTAGTTTTTGCCCTAAATCAGATGAACTTGTAGCACCTGACACATTTCAATCAATGACTAGATCTTTAATTGATAAAATACATGATGAATTAAAAAATATGAAATTTAAAGGAGCAATAGCCTTATGTGGATATGGTGAGCCAATGCTACATAAAGATATTACTTGGATAGTGGAAAAATTATCAAAAGTTGCTCCCGTTGAAATAATTACCAATGGAGACGTTCTTACAAGTAAAAAAATTCAAGATCTTTATTTAGCTGGAGTTAGTAAGGTTCTAGTAAGCATGTATGACGGCCCAGAACAAATTGAAAAATTTGAAACACTTACAAAGAAAGCAAATGTTCCAAAAGATACAGTTATACTAAGAGATCGCTGGTATAATGCAGATAGTGATTTTGGTGTAAAATTAACTAATAGAGCTGGAACAATGAAAACAGGCAATCAAAAACCTAATACACTTTATACAAAATGTTTTTATCCAACTTATCAATTTCTCATTGATTGGAATGGAGATGTTTTTTTATGTCCTCAAGATTGGCAAAGAAGAGTTACTATGGGAAATATGATGCAACAAAGCCTATTTGAAATTTGGACAGGAAAAATAATTACAAAATATAGAAAAAGATTATTAGATGGCAAACGTGATTGTACTCCTTGTAACAAATGTAATGCTGAGGGCACTATGTTGGGCAAAGATCACGCAAAAGCTTGGGCAAATTTATATAATAAATAATATGCAAATTTTATATTGTCTCTTTGTTTAAATATCAACTTATGTATGATTTTAAAAAATTTTTCTTGAATAAAAAAGTTTTAATAACCGGACATTCAGGATTCAAAGGCTCTTGGTTAACTCTCTGGTTACACTTATTAGGAGCAAAAGTTGTTGGAGTTTCTTTAAACAAAACCACGATTCCATCTCATTTTGATAAGTTAAAAATTAAAAATAAAATAATAGATAAAAGAATAGATATTAAAAATTTAAAAGAATTAAATTCAATTTTTAAAAAATATAAACCAGACATTTGTTTCCATTTAGCAGCACAATCTTTAGTAAAAAAATCTTACAAAGAGCCAATAAATACATTTTCAACTAATATTATTGGAACACTTAATGTCTTAGAGTGTCTTAAAAGAATGAATAAAAAATGTTATGGCGTAATAATTACTAGTGATAAAAGCTACAAGAATTTGGAAATTCAAAGAGGATACCACGAAGATGATTTGCTCGGGGGCAAAGATCCTTACAGCGCTTCAAAAGCTTCAGCTGAATTAGTTATAAGATCATATGTAGAATCTTATTTTAAAAAAGATCAAAAAAAAAAAATAGCTATTGCTAGAGCTGGAAACGTTGTAGGAGGAGGAGATTGGTCTGAAGATAGATTAATTCCTGATTGCATCAAAGCTTGGACAAAAAATAAATATGCAATTATAAGAAATCCAGGCTCTACTAGACCTTGGCAACACGTTTTAGAAGCATTAAGAGGGTATTTAATTTTAGCAATTTATTTATCAAAAAATCCAAAAATTGCCGGTGAGCCGTTTAATTTTGGCCCACGAGTTTCACAAGATAAAAATGTTATTTCTTTTTTAACTCAAATGAAAAAAAATTGGAATAAAATAAGATGGAAAATAAAGAAAAATAAAACTATTGAACATGAGTCTAAATTACTGAAACTTAATTCAAAAAAAGCAAATAATTATCTTAATTGGCAACCTATTTTAAAATTTAGTGAAACAGCTGAAATGACAACAAGTTGGTATAAAGATTATTATAAAAATCCTAATAAAGCATTTAATTTATCAAGAAATCAAATAATAGAATATTCTAAGAAAATTAAAAACTTAAAAAAAAATATTAAATAAAATGAAAGTAGTAATTTTAGCAGGAGGTTTTGGGACAAGAATATCTGAGTACACAAAAACTATTCCTAAACCCATGATAGAAATTAATAAGAAACCAATTTTACACCGTATCATGGATCACTACTCAAAATATGGATTTAAAGATTTTTATATTGCGCTTGGGTATAAAGGACATGTGATAAAAAACTATTTTAAAAAAAAAAAAATACGTGACTGGAAAATTAACTTAATTAATACTGGTAAAAAAACAATGACTGGAGGCAGATTAAAAAGGTTGCAAAAAATTTTAAATAACGAAACATTTTTAATGACATATGGAGACGGACTTTCAAACGTTAACATTAAAAAATTGATTAATTTTCATAAAAAAAATAAAAAATTAGTCACCCTTACAGCGGTTCGGCCACCGGCAAGATTTGGAGCAATAAAATTAAATAAAAATATTGTTAAATATTTTAAGGAAAAGTCAAAATTAGATGAAGGCTGGATCAATGGTGGATTTTTTGTAATGGAGCCGAAATTTTTAAAATATATTAAAAACGATAAATCATATTTAGAAAAAGAACCTTTTGAAAAATTAAGTAAAAAAAAACAACTATTTGCTTATAAACATGATGGCTTTTGGCAGTGCATGGATACATTGAGAGATAAAGAAATATTAGAGGATGCAGTAAGAAAAAAAATTTCAACTTAAGATGAGAAATGAAAAAATTTTGGTAGTCGGAGGCACTGGTTTTATTGGTTATCATACCCTTAAAAGATTACAAAAATTGAATTTTGATCTTTATTCAATTTCAACAAAACCTCCTAGGAATAATAGAAAAGTTAAAAAAGTAAAATATATTATTTGTGACATAAGTAATAAAAAATTATTAGATAAAAAAATAAATTTGGATTTTAATTATGTAATTAATTTTGGTGGATATATTGATCACAGTAATAAAATAAAAACAATGAAAAGCCACTATACAGGATGTAAAAATCTTGTGGATTTTTTTAAAATTAAAAAAATTAAAAACTTTATTCAGATCGGAAGCAGTCTAGAATATGGATATTCTAAAGCTCCCAATAAAGAGAATAGTTTGTGTAGACCTTTAGGTAATTATGGCTTATCAAAGTACAGAGCGTCAAAATATTTAGAAAAAATTGGTAAAAAAAATAATTTTCCTTATACGATACTTAGACTTTATCAGATTTATGGACCTAACCAGATTAATAATAGGATAATACCAATTACTATAAATGCATGTTTACAAAATAAAAGTTTTCCCTGTACAAAAGGTTTGCAAAGAAGAGATTTTTTATACATTGATGATTTAACAAAGTTGTTGATATTGATTTTAAAAAAGAAGGCTTCAAAAAAGATTTTTAACGTCGGAAGCGGTAAACCTATTCAAATTAGAAAGGCTATCAAAACAATAAATAACAAAATTGGTTTAGGATACCCTCAATTTGGTAAAATTAAAATGAGGGCAGATGAAATTAATAATAGTTTTCCAAACATAAGAAGAGTCCAAAACCAATTTAAATGGAGGCCAAAAGTAAGTTTTGACAAAGGGATAGAGAATACAATTTTTTTTTATGAAAATTTTTAAGAATAATAATTATCTTGTGAGCATTATTATGAACTGTCACAATGGTGAAAAATATCTTAAAAAAAGTCTAAATTCAGTTTTAAAACAAAGTTATAAAAATTGGGAGCTGATTTTTTTTGATAATTTATCAACGGATAAAAGTAATTTCATTGTCCAAAAAAAAATTTTAAAGGATAAACGAATAAAATATTTTAAGTCAAAAAAATTTTTAAATTTATACGAAGCGAGAAATCAAGCAATTGAGAAGTCAAAGGGAAATTTTATTTGTTTTTTAGATACCGATGATTATTGGAACATAAATAAATTAAAGATACAAATAGATTATATTAAGAGATTTAAATGTAAAATATTGTATTCAAAATTCTATATTCTTAATCAAATTAAAAAAAAAAAATATATAAATACGACTCAAAAATTATTTAGTGGTACTTTAACACAGAATTTTCTAAACAATTATACTTTGGGGATTTTAACAGTTATTATAGATAGGTCTGTAGTAAGTAGAATTAAATTTAATAAGAGATATAACATTATCGGTGATTTTGATTTTTTTATAAAAGCATCAATGCTTTATAAAATTTATGTAATTAACAAACCATTAGCTACCTATAGGTATCATCTAGAAAATTTATCTAATAGAAAAATAAATTTAAATCTTAAGGAATTCGACTATTGGTTTAAGAAAAATGGATCTAAATTAAAAAAATTTAATTTAAAAAACTTAAAATGGAACATTTTTAAACTAAAATTAAAAAAAGTAGTTAAAAATTTAAATTAATTATTAATTTTAAATATGTTATAATTTTTTTGTGAAAGAAAATTTTTTTCAGAATTACAAAGCTAATGGTTATGCAATAAGTGCACCCTTATTAGAAAAAATAGAGATATCTCATTTACGATCTCAAATTGACGAAGAATTAAAAGATCATCAAAAGGGTGTTATTATTGGAATAGAAAAAATTAAAAATCAAAATTTGCTTAAAAAGATAATTCAGACATTTGCTTCAACTGAAATAAAAAAATTTGTTGAAGATATTAAAAAAACAATTAATAAAAATGTTTTTTTATTACCAAAATTTCAAATTCATAAAAATTATCATGTTAATTTGAAAGAATTTCATGGATGGCATCGTGATTGTGGTGGTGAGTTAAATTATGATTACTGTAAAAATATTTTATTTGATAAAAAATACTTTTTTTCTAAAATTGGTATCTATTTGCAAAAAAATAGTGATTTTGGAGGAAGTATAGATATTATTAAAAAATCTCATAAAAATTTTTCAAAAATAAAAACAATAATAAGAAAAATTAAAAACATACCTTTAAAATTGGTAATGATTATTCATAAAAAATTTAATAACCTTTATTTTGCCCTTCCTGAAAATTTATTTATGCTCCTTGTAAGTGGTAAGAAACTATATCCAGAGGAAAGTTCAGCTGTTTTTTTTGATAGCAGAATAATACATAGAGGCAGCCCAATTTCTAAAGATAAAATGAAAGATGTAAATTTTATGGCTGGTAAATATCATGCAGAACTTCCAAAAGAAAAAAATAAATATTCTTTATACTGTCAATTAGGAACTTCTGATGCGGTAGATTCATATTTTTACGATCGCTCCAAACGATTAGATAATGCAAATGAAATAAAAAATTGGCTCCAGCAGGTAGAAGTTATAAAAAAAATCGATAAAAATTTTGCAAATGAAATAGAAGTAATTTTGAAACCTATAAAAAAAAAATATATTTAACTTTTTTATCAAAATTATATTTTGGGCATGTAGTTCAGTGGTAGAACGCTACGTTGACATCGTAGAGGCCATAAGTTCAATTCTTATCATGCCCACCAAATATCCTATATTTTT
>MDTB01114160.1_pt1 | contig 16069 bp, 14 predicted proteins | sample 811161 | NCBI WGS metagenome assembly MDTB01 (sample SAMN05326650, study PRJNA326480) | marine metagenome | isolation source: seawater | place: Mediterranean Sea | collected 2009 | reverse complement strand
TTATGCAAATTAAATCAATTAAATCTCAATTTCCTATTTTTAAAAATAAAGTTAATGGAAAATCTTTAATATATCTTGATAATGCTAATTCGTCACAAAAACCAAAAAGTGTTATAGATAGAATTTCTAAATTCTATTCAAAAGAATTTTCTAACATTGGAAGAAGTGTTCATTCTCTAGCTGTTACCGCTACCAATCGATTTGAAGAAACAAGAGATTTAATAAAAAATTATATTAACGCGAAATATAGAGAAGAAATTATTTTTACAAAAAATGCTACCGAAGCAATTAATCTAGTAGCTTCATCCTATGGTGAAAAATTTATTAAAAATGGTGATGAGATTTTAATTACAGAATTAGAACATCATGCAAATTATGTACCTTGGCATTTTCTAAGAAAAAAAAAAGGTGCAATAATTAAGTTTGCTGAATGTAACGAAAAAGGAGAGGTTGATATAGATGAGATTAAAAAGTTAATAACTAACAAAACAAAGATAATCGCAATAACTCATTTATCAAATGTCACTGGCGCTATAATGCCAATCAAAAAAATTGTAGATTTAGCGAACAAAAAAAAAATTCCAGTACTTATTGATGGTTGTCAAGGAGCCCCACATTTAAAATTAGATATGCAAGATCTAGATTGCGATTTTTATGCAATCTCCTGCCATAAAATGTATGGGCCAACTGGTGTTGGTGTTTTGTATGCTAAAAAGAAATGGTTAGATGTTTTGCCCCCTTATCAAGGCGGAGGTGGAATGATCGAAGAGGTTAAAAAAGACAATATAACCTTTCCTGGTAGTCCTACCAAATATGAAGCTGGTACTTTACAAACCGCAGAAGTTGTTGGTTTTTCAGAGTCAATAAGATTTATAGAAGATGTTGGAATAAAAAATATTATGGAACATGAAAAGGAAATTTTAGAATATGGTTTAGAAGAAATTAGAAAAAATAATTCGGTAAGAATTATTGGAGATCCAAAAAATAGGGGTTCTATAATTTCCTTCACTATTAAAGGAATTCATCCTCATGACATAGCAACTATTCTTGATGAGGATGGCGTTGCTATAAGGGCAGGACATCACTGTTGTCAAATTTTACACGAAAAAATGGGTATTGCTGCATCAGCTAGAGCATCGCTAGGAATTTATAATTCAAAGGAAGATATAGATGTACTAAGTGAAGCAATAAAAAAATGTAATAAGGTATTTAATAATTAAATGGATGTTAAACAATTATATCAGGAAATAGTTTTAGATCACGGTAAGAATCCTAGAAATAAAAACAGGTGCGATGGTTTTAACAAAGAAGCAAAAGGACACAATCCTCTTTGTGGTGATAAAGTTCATGTTTTTTTAAAATTAAACAAAGATAAAAAAATAGAGGATATTTCCTTTGAGGGAGAAGGCTGCGCAATATCTATGGCTTCAGCATCTATTATGACCGAAACTATAAAAGGAAGAGAAATTAATGTAGCAAAAAAAATTTTAGAGCACTTTTTAAACATGCTCAAAGAAGGTTCTAAATTGAGTATTAATAGCCTTAGTGATGATGAAAATACAACAATGATGTCTCTATCTGGCGTCAAACGTTTCCCTATGAGAGTTAAGTGTGCTACTTTAGCTTGGCATACATTTATACATGCAGCAGAAGATAAGAATAAAACAGTAAATACAGAAAAATAAAGCTATGAGTGATTTAAAAGAAAAAATAATTAAAGAAATTCAAAAGGTCTATGATCCTGAGATTCCTGTAAACATTTATGAATTAGGACTTATCTACAAGATAGAAATTGATAAAAAAAATGTTGTTAATGTAGATATGACTTTAACTACACCAAATTGTCCTGTCGCCGACAGTTTGCCAAAACAAGTAAAGGAATATATATTAAAGGTTAAGGGCGTTTCTGATGTTAAACTGAACCTTGTTTGGGATCCACCATGGGATAAATCTAAAATGTCAGAAGCTGCTAAGTTAGAATTAAATTTATGAGCGAACAAGTAATTAAATTAAGCGATAATGCTGCAAACAGAATCAAGGAAATTATGTCTAAAGCAGACAACACCGCCATTGGTGTAAGAGTAGGTGTTAAATCTGGTGGTTGTGCAGGAATGTCTTATGTCATGGAATATGCAAAAGAATCAAAAAAAAATGAAGAAGTTATAGAGGATAAAGGAGTTAAGGTTTTTATAGACGCCAACGCAATCATGTACTTATTAGGAACCGAAATGGACTATAAAAAAGATAAGTTTTCATCACAATTTGTATTCAAAAACCCCAACGAAACCGAACGTTGTGGATGTGGAGAGTCATTTAAGGTATAAAGAATCATGAGAGACACTAAACATTTAGAAAGTTTTGCAAGGGAAAGAGCACAAAAAGAAACTGAAAAATCTCTTTTTAAAAATAAAATAAAAGCTGTCAACAAAGGCACTAATGGTACTTTTGATTATACTATTAAAGAAGGTGTTAACAAAGGAAAGTTAGCTGACAGCAGAATTTTAAAAAACAAAAGCTAATTTAACCTTGGTAAATAGTTCTAGATAATTCTTCTATTTCTTTTTCTGAACCTGGAATAAGTTTGTAAATAAACTTATTACACTCATTATTTTTTTCTTTATTAAAAGGTTTGCCGTAAACTTTATCTACATAAACGTTCATCCCTTTATTTATTTCATCATTTTTAATACCTTCTTTGTTAAGGTATTCTCGGATTACTTTCGATGCGGCTAGAGCTATCTCAATATCTTTCACTTCAACCGTATCTGCTGGTAATACAGCGGTAGCAGTGTAATGACCGAGACATTCGATGGCATTTTCTTTTTGCGCTTTAGTTATATGACCAGCCGCAAAAGATGTTATCGTTACAAAGCTTACAAGAATTAGAGATAAAAATAACTTTTTCATATAATTTTATACATCAAAATTTTTAACTTATTTTAAAAATAATGTCGCAGGCATTTTGTTTATTTAACAGCTGTAGTACATTTGAAACTCCATTGGATGTGGAGTGTGTTCAAAATTGTGTATCTCTTCATACTTCAAAGCTATGTAGGCATCTATTTGATCGTCGGTAAATACATTTCCTTGGGTTAAGAATTTTCTATCTTTATCTAAATTTTCCATTGCTTCTCTTAAAGAACCACAAACGGTTGGAATTTTTTTTACTTCTGATTCACTAAGCGCGTAAAGATCTTTGTCTAATGATTTGCCTGGGTCAATTTTATTTTTAACTCCGTCAAGTCCAGCCATTAACAGAGCAGAGAAGGTCAAGTATGGGTTTCCTGCTGCATCAGGAAAACGAACTTCACATCTTGCAGCTTTTTTACTTAAAGTAATTGGTATTCTACATGACGCCGATCTATTTCTTGCTGAATACGCTAATAACACAGGAGCTTCAAAACCTGGAATTAATCTTTTATAACTGTTTGTTGTTGAATTAGCAAAAGCGTTAATAGCTCTTGCATGTTTTAATATTCCACCAATGTAGTGCAAAGCAGTATCTGATAAACCCGCATATTTGTCTCCCGAAAATGTTGCCGTACTACCTTTCCAAATAGATTGGTGAACGTGCATACCAGAACCATTATCTCCTTTTACAGGTTTAGGCATAAAAGTTGCGGTTTTTCCGAAAGAATGTGAAACCATATGAACAGCATATTTATACAGCTGAAGATTATCTGCTTGGTTTACTAGTGTGTTAAAATACATTCCAAGTTCGTGTTGGCTTGGAGCTACTTCGTGGTGATGTTTTTCTACCTTAATTCCCATATCCTTCATGGCTTTAAGATATTCGCTTCTAATATCTTGAGCGCTATCAACTGGTGGAACTGGAAAGTAACCTCCTTTAATACCAGGACGATGTCCCATATTTCCATTTTCATATTTTTTTCCAGTGTTGTAAGGACCTTCCGAACTATCTATTATAAATCCAGTATGATTCATATCGTTTGAATACCTTACATCGTCAAAAACAAAAAATTCAGGTTCTGGGCCGAAATAAGCTTTATCCCCAATCCCGGTTTTCTTTAAATACGCTTCAGCTTTTTTTGCTGTTCCTCTTGGGTCCCTCTCATAAGGATCTTTCTTAACAGCATCAAGAATGTCACAAAATATATTAAGAGTATTATGTGATGTAAATGGATCTACAACCGTTCTTGATAAATCTGGTTTTAATATCATGTCAGATTCGTTGATAGCTTTCCAACCTGCTATCGAAGAACCATCGAAGAAAATACCTTCATCGAGCATATCACCATCAACCACAGTAGCATCCATTGTTACATGTTGAAGTTTTCCTCTTGGATCAGTAAATCTAAGATCTACGTATTCGATCTCTTTGTCCTTCATTGTCTTAAGTACTGAACTAGCACTCATAAAATTCCTTTATTATGTTAAAAATATTGTAGAAGAGTATCAAACTTTTCAGCTAATAAAGCATATAAAAAATATATGGCTGCTATGCGATTTTTACATTATACAATTTAAAATTGAATGAAATTACATAAAAATACACCAAAACTTTGGCTAAAAAAATTTCCATGGAAGAAAAAATCAAGCAACAAATATTCCAGAGGAAGAGTTTTAATATATGGAGGACAAAAAAACATGATTGGAGCAACAATTTTGGCTGCTGAGGCATGTCTGAGAGTTGGAGTTGGATCTGTAAAAATAATATGCACAAAGGAAACACTTCCTATTTTATCCCGAAAATTTCCATCTGCGTTAAAAATTGAAATAAATAATTTTTCTTTTTTAAAAAGCTTTCTAAAAAAAGAAAAAAAAACAACAATGGTAGCTTTAGTTGGACCAGGAGCAGGAAAGAGTTCTAAAACCAAGAAATTTACTGAGGAAATTTTAAAGCAAATAAAATACGTTATTATAGACGCAGACTCGCTAAATTCATTTCAAAATAAAACTAAAAATCTTTTAAGGTATTTAGATAAAAATAAGCTTATTACACCACACGTATCAGAGTTCCATAGACTTTTTCCTTTAATAAAAAGAAAAAATAATAGTAAAGATAAAGTTTTAAAATTCTTAAAGGTATGTAAGTCAAATATTTTACTTAAAGGAAATACAACAATTATTGGTTCACCAGATAAAATTGTAATAAACAAACATAGTTCAAGTGAATTGGCTGTTATAGGGTCAGGAGATGTTTTGGCAGGAATAATAGCCAGTTTAGTTGGTGATACAAAAATGTCTATGAATGAATCTGCTTCAGCTGCAGCATGGATACATGGAGATGTTGCAAAACGTTTTGGAAGAGGGTTGATAGCAGAAGATTTAATTAGAGGCATACCTAATACCTTGAAAAGATTAAAAAAATGAATGAATTATTGACAAAAGAATCTGTAAAAAGAGTTCAAGAGTATTTAAAAAAATTTGATACGAATTTAAAGGTAATAGTTTTGAGCACTACCGCAAGAACAGCCAAGGATGCAGCAAATTCTTTAAAGTGTGAATTGGGAGCAATAGTTAAGAGTTTAGTTTTCAAAGCCGAAAATAATTTTTATATTTGTCTAATTTCTGGTGATAAAAGATGTTCTTTAAACAAACTTAAAAAATTTTTAAACAAGAGGGATGTTTCAATGGCCAATGCAGATCAAGTAAAAGAAAAGACAGGTTTTTCAATCGGAGGGGTTGCACCTATAGCCCATCTAAATAAATTAAGTATTATTGTAGATAAGTCTTTAAGTAGGTTTGAATATGTGTATGGTGCTGCAGGACATCCTGATTGCGTCTTCAGAATTACCTATTCCGATTTAATTAGATTAACATCTGGATCAGTACAAGAGATAATTGAATGAGAGAACCTAAGACTATAGATGTTTTATTATTAATTTTGCTTGGTGCAATTTGGGGCTCAGCTTTTTTTAATATTAAAATAGCTACATATACTTATGACCCTATAACTTTAGTTTTTGTAAGGGTCTTTTTTGCATTAATGGCTTTAGGTTTTTATTGCGCATACAAAAACGTAAAAATCTTAGCTTTTTCTAAAAATTGGAAAATGTATGCTCTAGTTGGACTAACAAATATTACAATTCCTTTTTTATTGATAGCATATGGCACAAACATTGTTGACAGTTATTTGTCAGCTATACTAATGAGTACGACTCCCTTAAGTGGAACTATTTTGGCTCATTTTTTTACATCAAATGAAAAACTAAATATTTTTAAATCAACTGGTGTTATTATTGGATTTGTAGGAATAGTATTTTTGTTTTTTGATAAATTAGTTATTTCAGAGAGCAATATTTTTTATGTTATCGTAATTCTTTGTGGTTCTACCTTCTATGTTATTGGGGGAATTTTAACTTTAAAATTTTTAAAAAATGAGGGAAATGAAAATGTTTCTACCTCAACGATACTTTGGTCTTTAATTTTTCTTTTTCCTTTCTGTTTATATCAAGAGCCTTGGTCAAATTTAAATCCTTCTATGGAGTCTACTGTTGCATTAATTTATTTAGGAATTTTTCCAACAGGAGTAGCATGGATGCTTAGGTTTCATATTTTAACAAAAGTAGGAATGGTTTTTCAAACACAGGTTGCCTACTTAATACCCATTTTTGGAATTATATTTGGATATTTAATTATGGATGAACAAATAACATGGAAGGTCTTAGTTTCTCTAATAATTATTATTTTTGGTATATTTATGGTAAAGAGAGGAAATAAAGGAATTGCGAATTAAAAATGCCAACTGAATCCCCAGCATTAAGTCTTCTTTCTGTTATTTCCTTAATTAGTTTTTTTATCGTTTTACTTACAAGTAAATTTTCTACTAAAATCGGAAGTGGAGCTTTATTAGATCAAGATTTTGATAAACCACAAGCTTTCCATCAAGAACCTGTCGCTCGATGTGGTGGATTAGCTGGACTAATATCTTTGAGCGTTTTCTATATTTTATATTATCTTTTATTTGATAAAACTTTATTTGCATATTTAACACTATCTTTAGCTTTTTTCTTATTAGGATTTTTAGAAGATTTAAAATTTAAAATTAGTCCAAATTTCAGGTTAATTTTAATGATCACGGGCTTATTATTTTTCATAACTATTTTTTCTATTAAAATAGGTACAGTAGATTTGAATTTTTTAAATACATGGATGAAAAATAATATATTCTCAATTCTTTTTGTTCTGTTGTGTTTTTTATTTATTGTAAATGGAGCTAATCTTATAGACGGTTTTAATGGACTTTTAATAATTCATTTGTTGATAATAAATTCTATACTTTTATTTATGAATCTTAACAATGACAACGAAAGTTTAACGATAGTTATTGCAGCACAAGTTGTGATTTTGTTGCCACTTTTACTTTTCAACTTTCCTAAAGCTAAAATATTTCTTGGTGACGGAGGATCATATTTATTTGGAGCCCTAGTCGCTTTAAATATTATTGAAACTAATAATTCAAACCCTCAAATCTCATCCTTTTTCTTTTGTATACTTTTATTTTACTTATTTTTTGAGGTATTTTTTTCTTTTTTTAGAAAACTTCTTTTAAAACAATCTCCTTTAAAACCAGATAGATTTCATTTGCACATGCTAACTTATAGCTTTTTAAAAAAATCGCAGAAATTTCAAGAGTGTAACTATTTAAACTCTTTAATTATTAATCTTGTATATATTGCCTTAATTTTACCAGCAGTATTTTTCAATGATAATGGTTTAATTTGTAGATATTGGTTTTTCTCTTTGTTAATAATTTATGTAATATTTTATTATTTATTTTATAGTTTCGAAAAAAACTAATAGTTGTTATAAGTTTCTGTTAAAAAATATAACGGGCAAGTGGCGGAATTGGTATACGCGCTAGTCTTAGGAACTAGTGCCGCAAGGCTTAAGAGTTCGAGTCTCTTCTTGCCCACCAAATATTATGAAAGTTAAAATTAATTCAAAAAAAGGTTTAAAAATAAGTCTGTCGGTATTGGTAGATAAAAAAACAATACAAAAAAAATTGGATGAAAAACTTCTAGAACTTCAAAGCAAGGTTCAGTTGAAAGGTTTTAGACCTGGAAAAGTACCCCCAAATGTTATTAAAAATCAATTTGGAAAAGCAATTTACGGAGAAGTTATAGATGGCATCTTAAAAGAGACATCCACAAAAGCAATAGAAGACAATAAAATAAAAGTAGCTGGTCAACCAAAAATAGATCTTAAAACTTTTGGTGAAGGAAAGGATTTAGATTACACTATTGAGCTAGATGTTCTCCCTGAGATAAAATTAAAGTCTCTAGAAAAAATTCAGGCCTCCGGCTACGAAATTGAAATTGAAGATAGTTTAGTAGAAAAAAGATTAAAAGAAATTGCAAAAAATCAACAAAACTTTTTAGATAAAAAGGAAGGCGAACTATCTAAGTTAGGAGATCTAATAATTTTTGATTATTCAGCTAAAGTGGAGAAAAAATCTTTTGAAGGTAGCGAAGGCAAAGATATTCAGCTTGTCTTAGGTAAAGATTTATTTATCAAAGATTTTGACAAACAATTAATTGGACTTAAGAAAAATCAAAATAAAATTGTATCTGTTAACCTTCCAGAAAACTACCCAAAAAAAGAATTAGCAAATAAAAAAGCAGATTTTGATTGTAAGATCAAAAATATAAAAAAACCAACTGAAACTAAAATAGATGATGAGTTTGGAAAAAAACTTGGAGCAAAAGATCTAGGTGATTTAAAAAATTTAATAAAAAAACAAATAAAAAATGAATATCAAAATACTTTGGACACCATAACAAAGAAGAAAATTTTAGAGCAGATCGAAAAATCCCATGATGTTGATTTGCCAGAAAATTTAGTTGATCAAGAAATTAAAATATTAACTCAAAATGTGAAAAAAGAAGATTTAGTTAAAAATAAAAATGAAAATATTAAATTAGCCAAATCTAGACTTAAAATTGGTTTAATACTAAATGAAATTGGAATAAAAAATAATCTAAAAGTAAATGAGTCTGAAATTCAAAACGAGATTCAAAAGCAAATTAAAAGTATGCCTGGACAAGAAAAAATGGTGATGGAATATTATCAGAAGAATCCAAATGCCGTTGCTAGCTTAAGGGGTTCAATTTATGAAGATAAAGTGATTACATTAATTAAAACAAAAATTAAATTGAATAAGAAAATAATTAATACAAATGAAGCAGACGAAATATTAAAAAAATTTACTGAAAAACCCAAAACAATTAAGTCCTCTAATACCAAAAAACAACAGCAAAAAACAAAAATTAGTAAGAAAAAATAGAAAAAATTAGCAAAAACTCTTTGAAAATTGTATAAGCGATATTGCCATGAGTCGTAAATTTGAAGAACAAATGAATAATCTAGTTCCAATGGTTGTGGAACAAACAACTAAAGGAGAGCGAGCTTTTGATATTTATTCTAGACTACTTAAGGAAAGAATAGTTTTTTTAGTTGGTCCAGTTAATGATAGTGTTGCATCTTTAGTTACAGCTCAACTTTTATTTTTAGAGTCTGAAAATCCAAAAAAAGAAATTAATTTTTACATAAATAGTCCCGGAGGTTTGGTTACTTCAGGCCTTGGAATTTATGATACTATGCAATATATAAAAAGCCCGGTATCTACCCTTTGTATTGGACAAGCATCTTCGATGGGATCTTTTCTTTTGGCAGCAGGAGAAAAAGGAAAAAGATTTTCTTTACCCCACTCAAGAATTATGGTTCACCAACCTTCCGCAGGTTTTCAGGGTCAAGCAACAGATATTCAGATACATGCTAAAGAAATACTATCCTTAAAAGAAAGACTGAATCAAATTTACTCAAAACATACCGGAAAATCTGTTAAAGATATTTCACAAGCTCTTGAGAGAGATAAGTTTATGACTGCAGAAGAGGCAAAAAGTTTTGGGCTTATAGACTCTGTAGTTGAGAAAAGAAAGTAATACACAATATATAGATCATATCACAACTTCTGCTTGATATAGATTCGTCTAACATTTAAAATTAAGACATTGATTCGTTATGTCAGATAAAAATAACAAAAATATTCTTTATTGCTCTTTTTGCGGAAAGAGCCAACACGAAGTTAAAAAGCTTATTGCTGGACCAACGGTTTTTATTTGCGATGAGTGTGTCGAGCTTTGTATGGACATCATCAAAGAGGAAACTAAAAGCTCTTTATTTAAAAATGAAGAAGGAGTCCCAACGCCAAGGGAAATATGTAAAGTTTTAGACGACTATGTAATTGGTCAGAGCTATGCCAAAGAAGTTTTGTCAGTTGCTGTACACAATCATTACAAAAGACTAAATCACGAATCAAAAAATAACAAAGATTTAGAACTATCAAAATCTAATGTTTTATTAGTTGGACCAACAGGATGTGGAAAAACATTGTTAGCACAAACTTTAGCAAGAATTTTAGATGTACCTTTTACTATGGCTGACGCAACAACATTAACAGAAGCTGGCTATGTAGGAGAAGATGTTGAAAATATTATTTTAAAACTACTTCAGGCTGCAGATTACAATGTAGAGAAAGCTCAAAGAGGAATAGTCTATATAGATGAAGTAGATAAAATTAGTAGAAAATCAGAAAATCCATCAATTACTAGAGATGTCTCTGGAGAAGGTGTTCAACAGGCTTTGTTGAAAATTATGGAAGGGACAATTGCAAGCGTTCCCCCTCAGGGAGGAAGAAAACATCCACAACAAGAATTTTTGCAAGTAGATACAACAAATATTTTATTTATATGTGGAGGAGCTTTTGCTGGGTTAGAAAAAGTAATTGAAAATAGAGGAAAAGGAACTTCAATTGGATTTGGAGCAAAAGTTAGGAGCAATGATGAGACCACTACTTCAGACTTAATAAAAGGTTTAGAACCAGAAGATTTAATTAAGTATGGTTTAATTCCTGAGTTTGTAGGTAGGATGCCTATTGTAACAACATTGAGCGATTTAGATGAAAAATCTTTAATTAAAATTTTGAAAGAACCAAAAAACTCTTTAATAAAACAGTATAGAAGATTGTTTGAATTTGAAAATGTCAAATTAGAATTCAAGGAAGATGCATTGAGCGAGATAGCAAAAAAAGCTATAAATAAAAAAACTGGAGCAAGAGGTCTAAGATCGATACTAGAATCAATATTACTTAAAACTATGTTTGCTTTACCTGACATGGAAAATGTCGACTCCGTTGTAATTGACAAGTCTGTTGTCAAGGGTAAAACAGAACCTATAATAAGTTACACAAAAAACAAATCATCATCTGCGGCATAAATTTTCCTTGCAATAATAATTTAAGTAGCCATATTAACGGTATGAGTTCTGAGAATAAAAAGCCGCTTTTGCCTCTTAGAGATATAGTGATATTTCCATCTATCGTAGTACCTCTATTTGTTGGAAGAAAAAAATCTATTAAAGCTTTAGAAGAGGTTATGAAATCCGATAAATCTGTTGTTCTAGTTGCGCAAAAAAATTCTGAAGTAGATGATCCCGTTGAAAAGGACATTTATTCTTATGGTTGTCTCAGTAAAGTATTGCAATTGTTAAAGTTACCAGATGGTACAGTAAAGGTTTTAGTTGAAGGTCTCGCTAGAGTAAAAATATTAGAAGTTGAAGATGATAGCAAAAAATTCTTAAGCTGCAAAACTCAAATTGTTGAAACTGAAAAAGAAAGTGAAGAAAATAAAGCCTTTGCAACCAACCTAATAAAAAAATTTGAAAAATTATCCAATTTAGGAAAGAAAGATGTATCTGATTTTACAAAGGGATTAAAATCTTTGAAAAATGCTACTCAATTAGCAGATAATATTTGTTCAAACTTAAACATACAGATTTCTCAAAAACAAGAATTACTTGAAATGGCTGATCTTAAAAAAAGGTTAGAGAAAATTTATGAAATAATCGAAAAAGAAACAAGCGTCATCAGTATGGAAAAAAGAATAAGAGGTAGAGTAAAAAATCAAATGGAAAAAACTCAAAGGGAGTACTATTTAAATGAGCAATTAAAAGCAATCCAAAAAGAACTTGGTGAAATCGAAGATGGTAAAGACGAAGTTTCAAATCTAAGCAAATCTATAATTAAAGCGAAGATGACAAAAGAGGCTCAAACAAAATGTATGGCTGAACTAAAAAAATTAAAAGGAATGAGCCCTATGTCTGCAGAAGCAACGGTTGTTAGAAATTATTTAGACTGGATGATTGATTTACCATGGAGCAATAAAAGCAAGATTATTTCTGACTTAAACTCTGCACAAAAAGTTTTAGACGAGGATCATTATGGTTTAGAAAAAGTTAAGGAAAGAATAATAGAATATCTTGCTGTTCAAAAAAGAATAGAAAAGCTAAAAGGACCTATACTTTGTCTTGTTGGACCACCTGGTGTTGGAAAAACTTCTCTTGGCAAATCAATTGCGAGAGCAACAGGCAGAAAATTCGTAAGAATATCTTTGGGAGGTGTAAGAGATGAGGCTGAAATTAGAGGTCACAGAAGAACTTACATTGGTTCATTACCTGGCAAGATAATACAAATGATGAAAAAAGCAGGCACTAACAATCCATTATTTTTATTAGATGAAATCGATAAAGTTGGAAGCGACTATAGAGGAGATCCTTCATCTGCTTTATTAGAAGCTTTAGATCCTGAACAAAACAAAACATTTAACGACCACTATTTAGAAGTAGACTACGACTTATCAGATGTTCTTTTTGTTACTACAGCAAACACATTAAATATCTTGCCTCCTCTATTAGACAGAATGGAAATTATAAGAATACCAGGTTATACAGAGGATGAAAAAATTAATATAGCTCAAAAATTTTTAATACCTAAACAAAGCGAAAATAACGGATTAAAGAAAGAAGAATGGGATATCTCTGAAAAAGTGAATAGAAAGATTGTTAGAGATTACACAAGAGAATCTGGGGTTAGAAATTTAGAAAGAGAAATTTCAAAGATAGCTAGAAAAATGGTTAAAAAAATAGACTCAAAAGAAAAAATTAACAAAACAGTATCAGAAGAAGATCTCAATACTTATTTAGGAGTGCAAAAATTCAATTTTGGTGAAATAGAAAAAGAAAATAAAGCTGGGGTTGCGACTGGTCTTGCATGGACTGAAGTTGGAGGAGAAATACTGAAAATAGAATCAGTTAATATGCCTGGTAAAGGTAAAATGCAGATCACAGGAAAACTTGGAGAGGTAATGCAAGAGTCAGTAAAGGCTGCAAAATCTTACGTAAGATCTAAATCTTTAGATTATGGAATTATACCTCCTTTTTTTGAAAAAAAAGATTTTCATATTCACGTTCCTGAGGGAGCAACACCTAAGGATGGTCCTTCAGCTGGTATTGCAATTGTAACTTCTATTATATCTTCAATTACAGGGGTTCCTGTTAGCAAGGATGTTGCAATGACGGGAGAAGTGACTTTGAGAGGTAATGTTCTCCAAATTGGTGGCCTCAAAGAAAAATTGTTAGCAGCTCATAGAGCGGGAATAAAAACAGTTTTAATACCAAGTGATAATAAAAAAGACTTAGTGGAAATACCTGATGTGATTAAAAAAAGTATAAATATAATTTCTGTAAATACAGTAGATGAAGTGTTAAAACACGCACTAACAAAAACACTAAAACCAGTAAAATGGGCAGAAATTGACCAAGCTTCAAGTAAAGGCGAAGTTACAAGCAGGCATTAATCTTTAAAAATACTTCAACTTTGAATAAAGTTTTAATTTAATATAGTAATACAATAAAAAAATTGTATGAGTAAAAAAATAGTCATTATCGGTGCGCTTGGATATATAGGCACCGAACTTTGTAAAATTTATTCAGGGGAAAGCTGGAAAAATTCTGTAGTTGCTATTGATAGCCGTTTCATTTCTGAAAGAGTTTCTCAATTGAGAAATTGGAATATAAAATTTGAACAAGGCGGTTTGTTAGATAAGGATTTTATTAATAACAATATATCCGACGCAGATATTGTATATCATTTAGCTGGTATTACAGATGTGGCATATGTAAAAAAAGATACTAATCCAGAGCAAGACGAAACAATAAAAAAAATAGCAATTGATGGAACTAGAAATGTATTAAATTCAATAAGTGAAAAATGTAAAATAATTTTCCCATCAACACACGTAATTTACGAAGGTTTAAAAGAAACTAAAAAAAATATAGACGAAAAAGAAATCCCTTGTCCAATATTAGCGTATTCTTCAAGTAAAGCTCAAAACGAAAAAGAGATTAAAGCTTCAAATAAAAATTACATAATATTAAGACTGGGATCTGTCTATGGATATTCTACAGATACGATGAGAATTAATATCATGCCAAATTTATTTTCAAAGATTGCCTCACTTGATGGAACGATCAGCCTTTTTTCTGGAGGAAAACAAATTAAAAGTCTTGTTCCACTTATTGATGTTGTCAGATGTATGAAATTTATGGGCGAAAATAGAAAAATTAATCATGAGACATTTAATTTAACAAAGGAGTCTGTCACTGTGAAAGAAGTTGCGGAAATTTGTAAAAAAATCAATCCGAAAATGTCAATTAAATTAACTAAAGATGAGACACCTAATTTGGGTTATACACTTTCAAATAAAAAACTTTTAAAAACAGGTTTTAAGTTTCTTTATAATTTAGAAGATTCTATTAAAGAAATGATAGCAAAGTGGTCCAAAATAAGTATTGAGGAAAATCTAGAATATATAAAAAAAGGTGAAAAAGAATTTAAAGATGATCGTGGCAAAATAAGTAATTATGAATTACCGGAGCCTGTAAATTTAATTGGTTATATTGACTCCAAAAAAGGAACAGTTAGAGCAAATCATTTTCACCCAGTTCAAGAGCAAAAAGTTTTACTGGTTAAAGGCCAATTTATTAGTGTCTACAAAGATCTTTTAAGCAAAAATTCTCCCAAGGTTACTCATGTAGTTAATGAGGGTGATCTTATAGTTACAAAACCTAATGTTGCCCATGCAATGGTGTTTACTAAAGACTCTATTTTTTTAAATTTGGTTAGAGGAGAAAGAGAACATGAAAATTATGGAATCACTCACACAGTAAGACACGTTTTAGTAGAAAAAAAAGAAAAAGAAAATTTAATGAACAGTTATAAATTTAACTGTCGTTGCTGCGGTCAATCTAATTTAAAAAGAGTTTTATCATTAGGATATCAGCCTTTAGCCAATAACTTGCTTAATAAAAAAAATTCAGACTGTGAACTTTATCCTTTAGAAATGAATTATTGTTCAAGTTGTCATAATTGCCAATTATCTGTAGTAGTCGATGCAAAAAAAATGTTTTCAAATTATCTTTACCTTTCTTCAACATCAAAATCCTTTAGAAAACATTTTGAGCAGTCAGCTAATAAATATATCAAGGAGTTTAAACTTAAAGAGAAAAGTTCTTATATAATCGACATAGGAAGTAATGATGGTGTAGCTTTAAAACCATTTAAGGATCAAGGATTTAAAAAAGTTTTAGGGGTAGAACCTGCAAAAAATTTAGCAAAGTTAGCAAATAAAAATAAAATAAAGACTTTTAATGGATTTTTAGAGTTAAAAAATCTAAAAAAAATTAAAAAGAATGCAGATTTAATTTTAGCCTCAAATGTATTTGCACATTCAGATAATCTAAAAGAGATGGCTGAGTGTATGATTAAATTACTTAATAAAAGGGGAACAATAATTATTGAAGTGCAATATTTGTTAAATACAATAAAAGACCTTACTTTTGACAACATATACCACGAACACTTTAATTATTGGTCATTAACGTCATTAATAAATTTCTTTAAAGAGTTTGATGCCACTTTATACAGGGCAGAAAAAATTGACACTCACGGTGGATCTTTGAGAATTTATCTAAAAAAAGGAAAGAAAAATATAGTTGAAAAAAGTGTAAAGGAATTTTTAAAAATAGAAGAAAAATTTGGAATTAAAAATTATAAAACCTATGAAGATTTCGGAAAAAAAGTTCAAAAAATAAAAGAAAATGTAAGAAAAAATATTATAAAATTAAAATCTAATGGAAAAAAACTTATTGGATACGGATCACCTGCGAAGGCAACTACAGCATTAAATTTTTTCGGTATATCTGAAGA
>MDTB01112001.1_pt1 | contig 16069 bp, 17 predicted proteins | sample 811161 | NCBI WGS metagenome assembly MDTB01 (sample SAMN05326650, study PRJNA326480) | marine metagenome | isolation source: seawater | place: Mediterranean Sea | collected 2009 | reverse complement strand
TTTTATTCAATAAAAATGCTTCCAATTTTTTGGCAAAATATATCTTTATTTAATCCAATGGTATATTTGATTAGTGCATTTAGGTGGAGTTTTTATGGCAATGCAGACATTAACATATACTTTTCAATTCTGGCAATTTTTCTTTTTCTAATTATTTGTATATTTATCATTTCAATTATATTTAAAACTGGATACAAAATTAAAACGTAAATTATATGATCCCGGAATTTTTAATACCATTTTTTAGAACAAATCACGCAGGAGAAACAGGTGCAGTTTTTATTTACAAAGGTATATTAAAAGTCTCAAAAGATCATGATATTGTTAGTTTTTCAAAAAAACACCTGATTACTGAGTCAGAACATTTAATGATCATAGAGGGCTTATTACCAAAAAAGCATTATAGCAAACTAATAAACCTATGGAAATTTATGGGTTTTATTACAGGATATCTACCATCTTTATTAGGCAAAAACTTTATTTACGCGACCATTTTTGCTGTAGAATCATTTGTTGAAAAACACTATCAACATCAAATTTACCTATTATCGGACAAAGAAGAGTATCAGGAACTTACTAATTTAATTAAAAAACTAATGCATGATGAAATTGATCATAAAAAAGAAGCTTATGAAAAACTACAAAAATTTAATTTAGCTCATAAAATATGGGGTAAGTTAGTAGGGTTTGGGTCTATGTCGGCAGTAATGATCTCAAAGTATTTATAAAACATTAGTATATTAAGATTTCATCCCTTCCCTTCTTTTTTTATTGGCTTTATCCTCAAAATAAATTCTAATTAACAATAGACAGAGGTTTACTAATGAAAAATAGATTAGCGCATTATAATCATTAAAAATTAAACATACTAGAAATACCTCAAAGAAAACAATCAAATAGTTAGGATGTTTTAAATACTTGTAAATTCCGGACTTAACCATTGGAACATTTTTTAAAACTATAATCCTAGTTGTCCAAAATTTACCTAAGTCAAAAATCACTTTAAATCTAATAAGTTGGATGAAAATGAATATTATCAAATATTTATTATCCAGATGATCTGTATCAAATGATTTCAATAAAAAATACAATACAAAAAATATGTGAAATAATACCAGAAACCTGTAATGAAATGAGAAGTATTCAACACCCCCAATTTTAAGCAGACGACTAGTATTTCTATTACTGTAAACCAGTTCAAAAAGCCTAGAAATAATTATATAGAAAATCAAAAAAGTCCCTTTAGTTAACATCTATTTTCACCTCTGCGAGACCAGCAGAGAATCCTGGTCCTAAAGCTGACATTAAAAAAGTTCCACCATCACCATTCTTTAAGTGCTCTTTCAAAGCTAATAAAACTGAAACAGAAGAAACATTCCCATATTTAGATAAAATCTTTTCTGCTATTTTAATTGTTTTGTGATTGTTAAATATTTTTTCATAAGCTTTTATAATTTTCATGCCACCAGAGTGTAGGATATATCCATTAAATTTTTTAGATGAAAATTTTTTTATAATTAATGGTAGTTCTCTTTTTATAAAGGATGGTATTGATTTATCAAAAACAACAGATAAACCATCATTTTTTACCTCCCATCCCATAAGTTTAAGAGTATTTTTCCATGTATAATCCATTGATTTAATAAACTTACAATTACCACGGTCGTGAATGACATAAGAGGTAGCACCATCACCAAATAGTGCTGTACTTACAATATTGGCATTAGAATGGATTTGAGATCTAAAGGTCAAACTACATAATTCATAATTACAAACCAAAACTGGTTTTTTGATGTTTTTATGTAATTCAACTGCTCTACTCATCCCCATAATACCACCAGCACAACCATAGCCAAATATTGGCAGTCTTTTTATATCATTTTTAAAATCAAAGTTATTAATTAATTCTGCATCTAGAGTCGGTGTACTAACACCTGTAGAATTTATTGTAACAATCCCACCTATATCCATTGCTTTAAGATGAGACTCATGTAGTGTTTTTCTGATACATGTTTTTAATAAAATTAAAGAGTATTGCTTGAATAATGTATTCCTCTCCTCCCACGAGTGTTGCTTTTTATACCAATTTAAACTTTGAACTAAGAAACGTGTATTAACACCTGAATTTTCATAAACCTTTACCATTTTTTCAAAATCTTTTCTTTTAGAAAAGATCTTTCTACTAAGTTCTAAAACTTCCTTTTGATTAACTTCATGGTTAGGAAAGGAGCTATTTATTCCTATTATAAATGTCATCATTATTATTTAGTTATAATATTAGAGAAACCTAGTTCTTTTAAAAATTAAACCTTTTTAATTTTTTTCCAAGTTCCACCATAGATATATCCTGAATGTTTGGTCTTGATTTCTGTAAGACAAAACTGACAGACAAAAATCCATTTTGATAATTTATTTTTTTTACATCTAAATAAAAATTCAAATTGCATTAGGCATTCATTACACTTCTTATTTTTTCTTATTCGCATCATTGATTAGTGCCAAACAATCATCGCAGATTTTTGTATCTTCATTAAAATAACTTATATTTTTAGGTTTAAAGGGTAAAGGAGCATCACAGACCTTACAAACCCTTAACTCAATGCCTTCATTTGGTTTCATTTTTAAATCTACATGTTATAATTATTTCAGTTTTGTATACCTTATCAACCCGATCGTAATTTATTACTTCTTTGATTTGTATAGATTTTTCTTTTTTACAGTATTTATCCAAATATCTAATTATTTGATCTTCATAATTAACTAAAATTTTTAAATTATAATCATTATTTACATTATAATTTTTATCAATATTCTTTGATAAAAAATTAAAACTACCAAATATTATTTTATTATCGATACAATCAATCTTATTGTTTTTTGACACAAAAATATCTTTAATAAAACAAAATTCACTTGCAAATAACAAGTTATTGAAAAAAAAAAATAACAATAAATAAAATTTAACTATATTTCTCAAAATTTTTGATTAAATTTTCGTTATTATTTTTTGGATAATTTACTAATGAAGTTACTTGATGAAAATAAAAATAATTACTAAACTCCACTACTTTACTATTTTGCAACCATTGTTTTACAAAATTATTATTAATACAAACAGGTTGTCTATCATGAATATTATAATTTTTAATCTTGTTATTTTGCGTAAGGATGCAACATTCAATTTCGTTATATAATCCAGCAAAAAAGAAAAAACCCTCTTTTATAAAATGATAAAAAGGAATTTTATTTTTCCCGTCTTTTTTCCACTCATAAAAACCATCTGTAAAAAAAGCGCACCTTTTAAGTTCTCTAAAAGTATTTTTATAACTGTATGACTCATACCTTGCGTTTATTAATTGAATATTGTTATTCCAGAATGGCTTTATACCCCACTTCCTTTTAATTATCTTAAAATTTTCATCTAACAAAAAAACTTGTGCTCCAGGTGATATATTATAATTCTTAAAGAAATAATGGTTAAATTTTTCCTCTAAAATTTTTGTTGAATAAAGTGTGTATCTTCCGCACATTTACTTAATAGTAGAAATTTGACAAAAAAAAACCCGACATTTGCCGGGTTTTCTTAAATACATTAATTAATGCAATTTACTTTTCAGCGCATGCATATGAATTGATTTCTAAACCTACTGAGATTTCAGAAACTACTGGTTTTGTCCAAGCCATGATTATTCCTTAGTTGAATGTTAATATAATTGTGTAAATTACATTAAATTTCTTAATTCAAAATGAGTGTATTATTCATTCGTTATTCATATTAATCAATATGTTTGAGATATTTCCCTACTCGTTCTTTATAAGCTGATAAGCTTTTATATTCAAAAATCTTTTATTAGAAACTAAATAAGTCAAAAATAGTGCAAATAAAAAAAACGCTAATATTACTAAGAATATTGATAAAGAAAAAGACCAATTAATATCAAAGAAAAATTTAATAAACACAAATGATAAAAGATTTGAAAATATTAATGACGATAGAATAATAGGTAGAATAATAATAATTGATTCAAAAATGATTATTGATAGCATCTTAGATTCCTCAAATCCAAGTATTCTAAATACTAAATTTTGATAAATTTTTAATTTCCCAACAACATTAATAGCATTAGAAATTACAAAAAGCCCTATAAATATAACAATACTTGAAATTAAAATTCCCGCAGTAAATAATTTATTCAAAAAAATCTTGGTTTTAACCACATACTCAGATAAATCAATATATGTTAAATTTGGTAATTTTTTTAATACTTCGCTAATACTAACTGTATCCTTATCTTTAAATTTTACAGTTGACATAAATTCATGTGGAATTTTACTACCATATTCTGGATTAAATAGAATAGCAAAGTTTATATTTAAGTCGGTATAATCAACATATCTAAAGTTCATTATATTACCAGAAACCTCCTTCCCGTATATGTTGAATGTAATTGAATCTCCGATATTTAAACCTAGGTTTCTTGCAACCTTATCATCAAGTGAAAGCATTAAATTTTTATTGTTAATAGAATTCCACCATTTTCCTTTAGAAATTTGATTGTTTGATGGAACATCTTTTGACCAAGAAATTCTTCTTTCTCCATTAATAAACCAATAACTTTCATTGTCCTTATTTACCATTTTTTTTACTTCAACATTATTTATTTTTTCAATTCTAGCTGAAATCATTGGGACAATTTTTTGGATAGAATTTTTTTCTATATTCTCTAATATGCTAAGAAATAAATTAACCTCATTTTTTTGGATCCCAATAAAAAAATAATCTGGAGCATTTTTTTTGATCGAACTACTTAGTTCTTTGCTAATATTAAAAGATAGAGAAGCTAAAAAGAGCAAGAGAGTTAAGCCTAAACCCATAGTAATAGTAACTATTGAATTTAGACTTTGAAAAGTCAGTAAATTTTTAACAGCTATTTTTAGAGATATTAGATTTATACTTTTAAAGTTATCAATTATTTTGATTTGTATTTTTGATAAACAATAATAAAAAAAGGTAAGTACTATAAAAAAAATAAAGAAAAAAATACTTTGAAACGGTTTTACATTTGATAAACAAAAACAAAATATAAATAAAATTAATAATATACTTATCTTATAAATTGTCATTCTTGAATACTTAAAATTAAGATTCGTAGTACTATTTCTGAAAAGATCTGAAACATTAATAGTATTGATAATTTCAAAAACTGGATTTGCAAAAATGAAAAATATCATTAAACTAAACCCCAAAATTAAAATATATTCACGCATCTTAAATTCTGGTTTCAAATTAATATCAAATGTTTGCAAAAAACTTGATTCAAAAATCGATATAAACAATAAACTTGATGTGTATGCAACTAAAGAACTGATACATAAGACAATCAACATTTGTAAAAAGTACAAACTTTTGATGTTCTTAGAACTTAGTCCTAAGGATTTAAAAATGGCAATCTTTCTTTGATTAGAACTCAAAAAAGAAAAAAGAGAATTCTTTAGCCCAATACCAGAGATCAGTAATGCAGAAACAGAAATTAAAGATAAAAAAAAAATAAAATTCTCAATATTTTTTGTTAAACTTTCACTAATGTCTTCTGGAAACTTAACTTTAAAATTTTTATAGTTTCCAAAATCTTTTATTATTGGAGTTTTATAATCTTTCTTTACAATTTTATATAAATACTCAATGAAGCTTCCTAGATTATTCATTTCAAGATTGTCATAGTTGGAATTACTTATTATTCCGTAATCTCCAAAAACAAAAAATCTTCCCATATCTGGTAAATTTTTTATGATACCTATAACTTTAAAAGAAATGTTTTGTATTTTAAGTTCATCACCGAGCTTAATATTTAAATTCTTTTGGGTTGCACTATTTACCAAAATGGTATTCTGGGTTCTCTTTAATTTTGTTAGTGCATCGTAGGGCTCAACAACGACATTTCCGATTAGTGGATAAGAGTCATCAATTAATTTAATCCTTACTGTTTTGCTTTCCTCAAGTGAATTTTTAAGAATTGAAGTGAATTCTATAACTTCTGTAATTTTGTAATTTTTTTTTAGAGTTTCAATTTCATTTAGATTCAAACGATAATTTTTAGAAGATAATTCTAAATCTCCACCAAGATATGTTCTTGAGTTATTGGTAACTTCATTTTCGATATTATTTCTCAGAACAATCACCGAAGAAAAAATCAATAGACTCAAAAATATTGTAAAAAAAACTCCCAGAATTTTAATTTTGTTTCTGATTAATTCTTTAATATAAAGTTTTATAAATGAATCAATTGTCATTATTTATGTTTTAATTCTTCCATCAATTAGTTTTATAATCCGATCACATTTTTGCGCTAAAATTTCATTGTGTGTAACAAGGATCAAACCGATTCTCTTTGATCTTGTATAATTAAGTAAAAGATCAGAAACAATTTTAGTATTTTGTTTATCCAAGTTTCCTGTTGGTTCATCAGCTAAGATTATTTCAGGACTCGACGAAATAGATCGTGCAATTGCTACTCTTTGTTGTTCTCCACCTGACAGTTCGGAGGGTAAATTATTTATTTTATTACTAAGACCTAACTCCGAAAGAATAGATATTGCTTTTTTTCGTTCATTCTTTATTTTATTTATTTGCATTGGAAACATTACATTTTCTAGAGCAGAATAATTGGGAATCAAATAAAACTGTTGAAATACAAGACCAATTTTTTCTTTTCTTAATAGAATAATTTCGTCCATACTTATTTTTGTAAAATCTTTATTACAAAAGGTAATAGTACCTTTTGATGGATTCTCTAGTCCAGACATAAGCATTAAAAGACTTGTTTTTCCTGAGCCACTCTCTCCAACTATAGCAACTCTCTCATTTTTTTTTATTTCGAAATTTATATTTTTCAAAACTTTGGTATCATTTTGCCCTGAACTATAGTTTAAACTAATGTTTTCGAGTTTGTATAAATTTTGCATTTTAAGATTCTTAATTACTTTAGCGTTTTGTCTAAATTTTATACCATTCAATGCTTATTGTAAGTTAAAAATTGCTTTATTTGGAGATAGTCTGATGTCAGGTTATGGATTAAGTCAAGAATTTCATTTGTCATCAGTATTAGAAAAAAATCTTCGTGAAAAAGGATTTAATGTAGATGTTATAAATGCAAGTGTTTCGGGGGATACGACAACCGGAGCTCGAAATAGATTAAATTGGCTAATTCAAGATAATGATATTGACATAATCATTTTATGTTTAGGTGCTAATGATATGCTAAGAGGAATAAGTCCAGATATAGTCAGAAATAATCTAAAAAAAATGTTAGAGATTGTGCAAAAAAAAAAAATTAAAATAATTCTTGCTGGAATGCTTGCTCAGGAGGTTTTGGGTAAAGAATATAAAAAAAAATTCGATAATATATATCCTGAATTAGCAAAACAATTTAAAATATCTTTTCTTCCTTTTTTATTAGAAGGAATCGCACTAAAGTCTAAATATAATCTTAACGATGGGAAACACCCAAATTATGAAGGTACAAAATTAATAAGTAAAAACCTAGAAAAAAAAATTATCCCTTTTCTTATTGAAGAGTTTTGAATAGTTTAAAGTTATTAAAATATGAAAAGGTTAAGAAATTTAAAAGTTTGTAATACTAGATTTATATGTCCAAATCTTATACGAATTACTTTAACAGGTAAAGATCTCGAAGACTTTCCAGAGAATGAGAAGGGTGGATATATTAAATTAATGTTTCCAAAAGAATTATCGAATACTACAGAATATCTCCAAAGACCCTATACAATAAGGAATTTTAGAAAAAAAAATCTTGAGTTAGATATTGATTTTGCAAATCACATCGGTAAGAAAGGATTGGCAACTAGTTGGGCCTTGAATGCCAGAATTGGAGATAAAATTCTTATTTCAGGCCCAGGCTCTAAACAAATTATTAAGCAAAAAGTTGATTGGTTTTTTTTTATTGGTGATATGTCTGCACTACCTGCAATTTGCACTTACCTAGAGGATCTAAATAAAGATGTTATGGGAATTGCAATAATTGAAATCATGGATGATTCTGATAAAATTAAGTTTGATATGCCAGATAAATTCAAAATTATTTGGGTAGTAAATAAAAAACGAGTACAAAAAACTAGCTGTTTGTGTGATTTTGTTCAATCACTTAAATGGCTAAAAGGCATTCCTTATATATGGGTTGCTTGTGAGTTTAATAATATGAAAATCCTCAGAAACTATTTTCAGAATGTCAAGGGAATTGATAAAAATGATATGTATATTTCCAGTTATTGGAAAATTGGTGCGAATCAAGAAGTACACAAAGATATCAAAAAAAAAGATAACAAAAACTGGAGTAATTAAGTAGTACAAATGCTTAAAGTATTTTAACTGTTTAATTATTTATATTTGTTTCCATTTATAAAAAAATGGAATGCAACTAAAAGTAAAAAAATCTGTACGCTCGTAAATAATTTTTCATTAATGAACCAATCTTTGTGAGCAAAATAGAAAGCACATATCATAATTACCATAATTATTAGAGCTGAAAGTCTTGTTATAATATTGCCTATAGGTTTTTTAATAAAACCACCGAAAATTATAAATACACCAGATGAAATTTCTGAAATTGCAATAAAAGATGCAAATAATGGACTAAAATTAAAGTAATTCATTAGAGTTTCTGGAGGAAGTGGAAATTTATTTTTCCCATAAATAATAAAGGCAATTCCTAAACCTAACCTAAGTAAAAAACTACTACATAATGCAAATTTTTCTAAGAAGTTTGTTAATAAATTATTAAAATACATTTGAAAAAAAATTAACTAAAAAAAAGTTTATGACATCTAACTTAAAATTATAAATTTTAACTATTAGGTATGCAATTAATATATGTATTCATGAATAAATCAAAAATTTTTAGATTCCTATATTGTAAAATTTAAAAATAATTATTATAATTTGAATATGTACTACATAATTTCTTTTGCGATCATATTATTAAATGTATCTAATCTACATTCTAAAACCCTTTGTAACTATAATTCCTCTACAACAAGTGATGAAGTAAAATATATGGAACAAAAATCAATTAAAGTAGATGATATTGATGGTCATTTTATTAGGATATTTAAAACAGAAACTAATCACAAGAATCCATCAAAGAACTGTGAGGGATTAACTATAATTAAAACAGAGTTTTATGGTATTAGTGATTATATAAATAAATCTGGAACGGTCACAGGTTATTCAATAGGCACTTATGATGATGGAAGTAAGATCTTTTCTTATTTAAATGGTATTTCCCAAACACCAAAAGATCAGTCACAAAATGGATTTGTTTCTTTGACAATAAAGATAACTGGTGGTGCGGGACAATACAAAGGTGTAACTGGTTATGGTAAAGGTAAAACCGAATTTAACCCGGAGACTGGTTATTCCGCTGGCACAACTGAAACTTTTTACATGATTAGAAAATAATAATCTAAGCTATACGTAATCTAATTAACTATACTTTCTTATTTGTTATCCAAACACTCTGATACGGTTGCATTAGTATTTCAGTATTAATACTTTTAATTTTTTTACTATTTAATATATCAAACCAGTTATCAGTAGCTATGAGGTTGATATCGTGTAATAAAAGCTTTTTCTTATACTTTGTTAAGTTACTTACACAAAATATGCTTTGACTTCTGTCAATACTTTGTCTCCATATTCCAAAAAAATGATCATCAAGTTGTAAAGTAAATTGAGTTGCATTTGGATGAAATGCGGGTTGCTTCTTTCTTATCAGTACAAGTTCAGTTATTGAGTCATATATTTTTCTATGAGTGGTATTAGTATTATGAAGTTTTTTTAAAAGCTTATCATAATCCCAATTTCTTCTATTTACTGACCTATAAGAATTAGTAGTTTTAAATTTCTTCATATCATTTTTCGAACCAAGCAGGTTTTGTAGGTAAACAGCAGGTATACCCTCCATTGAAAACAAAATTTGATGAGAAAGTATAAATCTTTTAACATTATATTTATCTGGACCTTGGTAAGTTTGTGACATAGCATCCAATAATGTAGTATTAACTTCATAGACATTTTCTTTTTTCTTTGACGACCTAAATGAAAGAAATGCTCCAGAATTTTGTAAAGTTTTAAAAAATTTTTGTAATTCATCATCTGGTATGATTCCCTCCAAAGGACGCATACCAATTCCATCATGCGTTGATAAAAAGTTTAAGTAAGCATTACCTTGCTGAGCAGGGGGCATACTGCGAGACCATTTCTTAAGATAGAAACTACTGCCAGAAATAATTGCATGTATTAGTAATGGAGCTAATGAAAAATTATAAATACAATGTGCTTCATTATTATTCCCAAAGTAACTAAGGTTTTCGTTACTTGGAATATTGGTTTCAGTTATGACAATAGAATTTGATGAATAAATTTCAATTAACAACCTTACCAATCTAATTATACTATGTGTTTCAGATAAATTTATACAGCGTGTTCCAGTTTCTTTCCACAAAAAAGCAACTGCATCAAGCCTTAAAGCTCGTGTTCCGTTGTCAAAATAAAACTTAATTATTCTAAGAAAAAAAAGTAAAACCTTATAATTCTTGAAATTGAAATCTACCTGATCATGACTAAAAGTACACCAAACATATTGCTTTTTTCCATCAATTATTACCTCTTTTGAGAGTTTACTAGTTCTTGGTCTAACAACTTTTGAAATTCCATTAAATTGTTTTTTGCTACTAATAAAAAAATTAATTCCTGGTTCGATATTATTTAAAAAGTTTTTAAATAATTGATTGGATGCAGAACAATGATTGATTACTAAATCAGTCATAATTTTAAAATCTTCAGATAATTCTTTAAAATCACTCCAACCGCCATGTTGTTCATCAATCTTTTTATAGTCTAAAACAGCAAAACCGTCATCTGATGTAGAGGGAAAAAAAGGTAAAATGTGAAGAAAATTAAAAGCCTTACAATATTTTTTTAAAAAAAAACTTAATGTTTTTAGATTTTTTTGATCTTTTTTTATTATTGAATCCGCATATGTAATCAAAAAAAAATCTTTTTCGTCCCACAAGACTTGATTGTTACATTTTTTGGACTTTTTAGAAAAAATTGTCTTAATTTCTTTTAATAATATATTCTTTTCTTTTGTTGAACTAGTTTTATATATTACATTGATTAAACTCTTTACAGTCTCAGATTCTTGTTTATTCATAATATGAATTAGCCTTTATTATCTAATTCAACAGCTGTTTTTAATTCATCAAGAAAATCAGGAAAGGCTGTATCAACCCTATTCCAGGTTGGAATATTAGGAGACTCCATTGGAGAATCTAAGAATACTTGACCTGCCTCCATAATATTCTTTGCGAAAAGTTCCACTGCAGACTCTTCTTCGTGTACATCAAGTTTAAATGAATTCATCATTGCATCTTTCTTATATATTTGCACAAAATCTAGTGCCTCTCGAAAATATGTAGCTTTTAATGACCTGAAAATTGACATGGAAAACACTTCACCTTGTGAAGCCAACTTTCTAATTAAAACTTTACAGATATCCGTTGACATTTTCGATAATCCTGTAGAATTATCATTGAATGAAACATCTTGGTGTTTGTGATCATAATTATCTGCGATATCGACTTGACATAATCTATTTCCAGCATAATTTCTAAACATTTCTGACAAAACTCCAATTTCAAGCCCCCAATCATAGGGTATTCTTATATCTTTTAGAACCCTTCTTCTAAATGAAAATTCTCCAGCTAATGGATAACGAAAAGAATCAATAAATGAAATAAATTCATTAGTCCCTATTGTTTTTTCTAATGCTCTAAGTAAAGGGGTCACTAATAGTCTACATACTCGGCCTTTAACTCTTCTGTTTGAAATTCTTGGATAGTATCCTTTGCAAAAATCAAAGTTAAATTTTGGATTTGTAACTGGGTAAACTAATCTCGACAACAGACTTTTATTATAAGTGATAATATCACAATCATGCAATGCAACAGCTTCACTATTACCCAAAGCCAAAATATAACCCATGCAGTACCAAACATTTCTTCCTTTACCCATTTCTTGTGGTGCCAGGTTATTATCCGATAACTTTTTATCCAATCTTTTTAAATTTGGACCATCATTCCACAATATTTCATGTTTCTGAGGAAGTTTTGAAAAAAACTCTTTTGCATCCAAAAACTCTTTTTCATTCGCTTTATCAATACCAATAACAATATTTTGTAAATACTTAACTTTACTTATTTCATTAATTATATTTGGAAGTGCTTCACCTTTAAGCTCTGAATAGAGTGATGGAAGAATAAGCGTAATCGGTCTAAATTTTGAAAAATCTAAAATTTCACTTTCTAAATCCTCGCTTGTTCTTTGAGAAAAATTATGTAAGGTAGCTACAATTCCATTTTGATAAAAATCCGAAATCTTTTTAACTCCTTCTTAAGAAATACTCAAGCGATTCACTCCATCCCTTGGGTGCAACGAATTTACTTCTATAAGCATTTCTATTATTTAAAATTATTTTTTCACTATTTTCTGATTTTATGATACATGCGAAATCTGTAAGTTCAAGCAAAGGAATATCATTTTCACTATCTCCCAAAGAAATAGTTATATATTTATCGTCTAAAGTATTTTTTATTTTTAAAAATCTTTTTACTGCCACTCCCTTATCAAAATTATCTAAAATATGTAAAAACCTACCTCCATCTAATACGGAAACCCTGTGGTTTGAAGAGGTAATTTCTTTTATAAAGCTTATTTTTTTTTTTTCTGAGTCTTCCCAGAAAAGTGGATTAGAAAATTTTCTTGATTTGCTAAGTATTACCTCGTTCTTTTTTAAATTTGTTATTTTCATTATTTTATTATCAGAAAGATCATTGTAAAAACTAAACCTATATTTTTTTTTTAAATATTCAGTTATAGTTATGATTTTTTCAGAATCAAACTTAGTAATTTTTAGACCCAGATGATTTTTGTATTTAAAGAGATATCTATTTATTTTTTTTTTGTCTAAGTAATTTTTTGGAAAAAAAATACATGCACCATTTTCTACTATAAAAGGAAAATTTATTTCTAGTAAATCCATGATTCTTACTATTTCTTCGTAAGTTTTGCTTGAAGCAAATATTATCTCAAATTGAATATCAAGTTTTTTTATAAAAGTTTTCAAATTGCCTGTAGAATATGTATTTCGGTTCAGAAAGGTACCATCTAGATCGGAAAAAATTAAATATTTCATTCTTATCATACTATAATTTATTAAAAAGATTGAATCCAGATAATTGAAACAACAAACTGTAAATATTAAAAACCAAGAGAACAAACTAATAAATATCTTGATAAAATCAAATTTAGGATGTAACTTAATTATATCGTTCAACCTTAAAGGTCGGAAGTAGGTGATTGCCGAAGGAACGCATTCTTCAAGTTGTTCTACTCCGATAGATGAGTGGATAAACTAATGTATAACGAGATATATAAAAACTCTAAGGTGCGCAAACCTTATAATAAAATTTTTGACTGGGCAAAATCGTTACCAGAGAATGTTATTGTTAAAAAAAAACATGAGGCAGAGAGTCTTTTCAAAAAAATCGGTATAACATTTTCTGTTTATAACAATTTTGATTCAACAGAACGACTTATTCCTTTTGATATGTTCCCCAGAATTATTTCTGCAAAAGAATGGAAGAAACTTGAAAAAGGCGTTATTCAAAGAGCAGTAGCTATAAATGCATTTTTAAATGATATTTATAACTCAGCAGAAATTATAAAAGCAGGCATAGTACCAGATTACCTTATTTATAAAAATCCCGCATATGAAGTAAAGATGGTGGGGTTCAAAGTTCCAAAAAGAATATATAGTCCTATCATTGGTTCAGATATTATAAGGACTACTGAAAAGAATTTTCAAATACTCGAGGATAATTGTCGCACACCCTCGGGAGTCTCATATATGATCGAAAACAGGGAAATAATGATGAGAATGTTTCCAGAATTATTTGAAAAACTCAAGATTGAGACTGTTGAAAGCTACCCAACTTACCTCCTTGAAACCTTGAAGAGTTTAGCACCACAAAAGTGTAATAATGAACCTAAAATTGTTATTTTAACACCAGGTGCTTTTAATAGTGCATATTATGAACATAGTTTTCTAGCAGATTTAATGGGTGTTGAACTTGTACAAGGCTCGGATCTATTTGTGGAAAATTGTATTACATATATGAAAACAACAAAAGGGCCAGAAAAGGTTGATATTATATATAGAAGAATTGATGATAGATTTATTGATCCAATCTCCTTTGATCATTCCTCACTTATAGGTGTGCCAGGTCTTTTTGATTCATATAAATCTGGAAATGTTAATCTTTGTTCGGCTCCCGGGTCAGGTGTTGCAGATGATAAAGCAATATATACTTTTTTACCGGATATAATAAAGTTTTATTTGGGTGAAGAGCCAATACTTGAAAATGTTAAAACGTGGAAATGTTACAAAGAAGAAGAAAGAAAATATGTATTAGATAATTTGAATAAACTAGTTGTTAAAGAAGTTCATGGTTCAGGTGGTTATGGATTAATGATTGGAAGTAAATCGACAAAAAATGAGATAGAAATATTTAGAAAAAAAATTATTGAATTTCCAGAAAATTATATTGCTCAACCCGTATTATCTCTATCGTCTGTCCCAATATTTACTCGCAACAATCTATCCCCAAGACATGTTGATTTAAGGCCTTTTTGTTTAGTAGGTTCTAATAAAACAAGGTTAGTTAGCGGTGGACTAACAAGAGTTGCTCTTAAAAAAGATTCATTAATTGTTAATTCCTCTCAAGGAGGTGGAGTTAAGGATACATGGGTAATGAACGAATAGGTAATGTATGTTAAGTAGAACCGCAGAAAACTTATTTTGGTCAGCAAGATATATAGAACGAGCAGATTCGTTGGCAAGGCTACTAGAAGTTGGTTATAGAATCTCACTTATTCCAAATACTGAATCAGGATACATAAATGAATGGGAATCGATCTTGGAAACTTCTGGGATTAAGAAAGCTTATCTTGAAAGACACAAAAGTATAACTAGGGAAAAGATTATTTTTTTTTTAATATTTGATTCCAGTAATCCATCATCTATCGTGAATTGTATTAAAAATGCCAGAGAAAATATTCGAATGGTTAGAACTGCTGTAACCCTAGAAGTTTGGAACGCAGTCAATTCTTCTTATCATGGTTTAGAATCTGATATAAAGCAAACTCGAAATATTTTAAAAGACTTACCAGGAATAATTGAGTGGGTAAAAAAACAAGTTAATCTAATTCGTGGAACTATTTTGAATACTCAGTTAATAAATGACGGTTATGATTTTTTAATTTTAGGTACATATTTTGAAAGAGCTGATTTTACTGCAAGAATTATAAATGTAAAATATTTTATTTTATTACCAAGCGTAAATTATGTAGGAAGTGACGTAGACAACTTTCAATGGAGTATGATGCTAAGGTCAATTTCGTCATATAGAGCGTTCAAATGGGCTTATGGTCAAGAAGAAATTAATTATGTTAAAATAATTGACTTTCTTGTTCTGAATTTAACCTGCCCGAGATCGTTAATTTTTTCAATTGAAAAAATAGATCATCATCTAGGAAGATTAACAAAATTTTATAAACAAAGTTCAACTGCAAAAGCAAAAATTAAATTAATGCATAAAGACTTTAAAAATTTAAGTGCTACAAAAATTTCTGATGACGGTTTGCATGAATTTTTAAAAATATTCATAAAGAATATTGATTTGATCTATCGAGAAATTGAAAAAAAATATTTTTTTGGATTAAAGCAATGAAAATAAAAGTAAATCACACCACAACATATAGTTATGAGTCTTTTGTCCCAAAACTTATACAGTGCATAAAACTTTATCCAACAATTTGCAAAAATCAAAATGTTTTAGAATGGAATTTAAAAGCTAGCAGTGGAAAAATTATTAATTCACATACAGATGCATTAGGGCATAAAATCATTAATCTTTTTAATAATAATCTCAA
>MDTB01193806.1_pt1 | contig 16072 bp, 18 predicted proteins | sample 811161 | NCBI WGS metagenome assembly MDTB01 (sample SAMN05326650, study PRJNA326480) | marine metagenome | isolation source: seawater | place: Mediterranean Sea | collected 2009 | reverse complement strand
TATGTAATAATGGCTACAAATGGACTCAACTAAAATAAAATTAATTTCTTTTGATTTATGGGAAACCTTAATTTCTGATAATTATAAAATTAATTCAACTCAAAAAAGAAATGAATTAAGAACTAAGAAATTAAAATTATTATTTAAAAAATATAACTATGAAATTAGACAAATTAAAATAAATGATTCTATCAATTGGATAAGTAAAAGATGCACTCAAGATCATAATATGGGAATAGATAGGCCAGTTGAATTAAGAATTGATGAATTGTTTACATATCTAAATATAGATTTAGAAAATGATAAATTCAAAAAAGAAGTGTTAAATGAACTTGATGAAAGCTTTTTAAGCTCTCCCCCGCAATTATTTAAAAACGCAAAGAAAGTTTTAAGACTATTAAAAAATAATTATTTAATATGCCTTACATCTAACACTGGGATTACATCTCCTAAAACATATAGAAAATATTTAAATAATCTTGGGATCATAGATATTTTTGACAAAGTTTATCTTTCAAATGAATTATTGGTTGCTAAGCCATCTTCATTGGTTTTTAAAAAAATAACTAATGATTTCAAATTTAAAGCTGATCAAATTGTTCATGTAGGAGACAATATATTCACAGATATATTTGGAGCAAAAAAAATTGGAATTAAAACAGTACACATAAATAAACGAAAAAGTGTACACAATAATTTAAACTTTACTCCAGATTACACGGTAAAGGATATATCAGAACTGTTAAATCTTATTACTTAAGCTCTTAGTAATATAAAACATTACAAAGTTCACAAAAAGGGATGAAAGTAATAAAAATATAGCCGAATCTCTAAAAAAACTTTCCGGGAACATCATCAACAAATAGTCCTCATTGATGTTTAATAACCATAAATCATTTCTGAAAGCTATTTCGTGAAAAAGTATAAAGATTTGATTAAATGATATCAAGGAAAGTAGAGAGAATAATAAGATAAGAATTATAAAAATAATACTTGAGTATTTAAAAATTAAATAAAAATGCAACTTATAATTATAAATAATGAAATATGTTATTAAAGCTAGAACCAAAGAAGATATTTTCCCAAATAAAAATAAATTATTTATTATTTCTTTAACGTCTTTCATGTGATGTATTTCTTTATCATTAAATATTTCAATATCTAAAAATTCTTCATCACTGAAAAAATAGTCTTTTATTTGAATATTTGTATTCTTAATTTTTTCAATTGACAATGAAGTCCTTTCTTCTATTGGGTAAATTGATAAATTATATTGATAAATATATTCAAATTTCAGCAAAGAAAATAACATCCCAGAAATTGATATAAAAATAAATAAAAGAGATGAAAGTATTAATAAAATGTATTTCAAACTAATATTTAATGACATATATAAACAATAACCATAAAAGATGAATTCAACAAATAAATTAGAAGAAGCAATAATAGAACTTTATAAAACAGTAAAAAAGCTTAGATCTGAAAATGGTTGCCCTTGGGATAAGAATCAGACATCAGAATCATTATCACAATATATCCTGCAAGAAGCATATGAAGTTCTTGAAAGCATTGATAGCAACGGGAAGAATTTATCTGAAGAATTAGGGGATTTATTATTCCAAATAATAATACAATCAGTAATAGCTGAAGAAAGTAATTCTTTTACATTTATAAAAGTAGTCAAACAAATTAATGAAAAACTTATTGAAAGGCACCCTCATGTATTCTTGGAAAATAATAATGAAATTAATGAAGAACAGGTTATAAATAATTGGGGTAAAATGAAAAAAAATAAATTAAAAAATGAAAAAGATTACATTAAAAATATAACCAAAACATTACCTTCTTTATCATTTGCATATGATTTAATAAGAAAAAGCAATGATTTAAGTATTGATATTTTTCAAGATAAGGATTTCAAAGAAACTACCAATAGAGAGCTTTTAAATAAACTTTTTGAAATAACTCTTATTGCTTCAAAAAATAATTTAGATCTCGAAAATGAATTTAGAAAATATCTCAATAAAAAACAATTAGATATAATAAAGGAACTATGAGTAAATTGGAATTTAAAAATTTAAAGCATCTTTTTCCAGAAAAAACAGAAATCAATAATAATGGGATCTTAGAAATTAATAAAAATAATTTATCTGATTTGGTGAAAAAATATGGGTCGCCCTTATATATTTATGATGAAAATACTATAAGAAATACATCTAAAAGATATGTTAACAATTTTAAATCAGGTTATGAAAATGTACATGTTTCATATTCATCTAAAGCTTTTTCAAATCCTGTTCTTTCAAAGATATTATTGGATGAAGGGCTTGGAATAGATGTTGTCTCTGGAGGAGAATTAGAAATTTTACTTCGTAGTAAATTCCCAATGAAAGATGTAAATTTTCATGGAAATAATAAGAGCAAGGAAGAATTAATTAAATCTGTAAAAAATAATATAGGATTAATTACCGTCGATAGCTTTTTTGAACTAGATCTGCTAAATAAAATTTGCAAAGAATTAAATAAAAAACAAGATGTTACTTTAAGGCTATCTCCGAGTGTAGATCCTCATACTCATGAACTGACATCAACCGGTATATTAGATACAAAGTTTGGTTTTTCTATTGAAACAGGAGCTGCTAAGGATGCTATAAGCAAAGCTGTCAGTAAAGAATTTTTAAATCTTAAAGGAATTCACTTTCACTTGGGTTCTCCGATTTTCGAATTAAATCCATATAAAGAGGCAATCGATTACGTTTTTAAATTTGTTAAAGATAATTATCCAGATTATAAAAATATAGAAATATTTAATGTTGGGGGAGGTTTTGCAGTTCCATATTCAATAAATGATCCTATTGTAAAAATAGAAGATTATGCATCAATAATATGCAAAACAATAAAAGAGAATATAAAAAAATACTCTGTAAAAAATGTTAAATTAGTAATTGAACCTGGCAGAGCAATTGTTGCAAGGTCTGGGGTTGCCATTTATACAATAGGAGGCATTAAAGAAATACCTAATTTAAGAAAATATGTAAGTGTAGATGGAGGTATGGCTGACAATATAAGGCCTGCTTTATATGGATCTAAATACAGTTTGTACTCAGTAAACAAAGCAAATTTAACTCATGATGAAATTGTCACGATTGCAGGAAAATATTGTGAAACCGGAGATAAACTTACCGAAAATGTTCCTTTAGCTGATCCACAACCAAATGATTTAATAGCTATCCCTGTCTCAGGGGCTTATAATTTCTCTATGTCAAGTAATTACAATGTTAGTTTGAGACCTGCAATTTTATTGATTAAATCTGACGGCAATATAGAAGTTTTAAGAAGAAAAGAAACTTATAATGACATATTAGAGCTCAGCGGAATTTAAAAAATGGGATTTTCCTGGAATATAATAGGTCAAGAAAATATTATCGATAATCTAAAAGATTTAAAAGAAAAAAATAACTTACCAAACTCATTTATATTTACAGGACTAGATGGTATTGGAAAATCCACCTTAGCATTAGAATTTACCAAATATTTAAATTGTAAAGGCGCTGAGGATTGCGATTCATGCTCCAGATTTGAAAATCTAAATCATCCAGATTTAATATTTATAGATACAGATTCTCAATGTTCAGATAATTCGTGTTGCAAAAATTCAAGTGGAACTACTATTAAAAACTGTGTAATTAATGAAAATGTTATATCTTCTGTAAAATTTAACCCCTTAATTGGTGATTATAAAGTTATTGTTATTAATGAAGCAGATAAATTATCAAAGGTATCATACCAATCTATTTTAAAGACTTTAGAAGAAGTGAGCGGCAAAGTTTTAATTATACTCCTTGTCAGGAATATTATTAATATTCCTGACACTATTATTTCAAGGTGCCAACTATGGAAATTAAAGAATATAGGAAAAAAAGAACTTAAAGAAAAATTATTAAAAAAATTTCCGGATAATCAAAACGATATTAACAAAATAATTTCTTTTGGATCCCCAACAATAGGGGAATCAATAGAAATGCTTAGTGATCCTATCTTTTTTGAGGAAAGACAAAATTGCATAGAAAGAGTAATAAATATATTAAATTCTCCTAACTCAAAGAAGTTAGAATATTCCAAGGACTTAGTTACAACTTACAGGAAAGACAAAGAAAGGTTATTTTTTGAATTAAATATCTGGAAAAATTTATTTCATGAAATATTAATTTCAAAAAATTTAGATGAATTGATTAATAATTTTTCAACTTTAGATAATTTAATTTCTATTAGTAAAATTAAAATAAAGAAAAACGTTGATATAATTTCAAAGACAGAAAAAATGATACTAAAAAATGCAAACCCTACATTATGCTTAGATAATATGCTGTTAAGTATGGAGACAAAATGATCATTTCTATTGATGGTGCAGCAGGCACAGGCAAGACAACGGTTGGAAAAATTGTAGCTAATAAATTAAATTATCAATTTCTAGATTCAGGAAAAATATATAGGGCTTACACACTTAAAATGATTAAAAATAATATTTTTGATACAAAAAATATTATTGGTCAATTAAGTTCGACTAAGATTAAATATATTTATAAAAAAAATAAAGAAATTTTAGATTTAGATGGTATAGATGTATCAAATAATTTACACAGTGATTTAGTCGATAAACATGTTTCAGAAGTATCTAGAATTCCTGAAATAAGATTAAAAATGACTAATCTACAAAGAAATATAGTCAAAAAAAATTTCATTGTTGTAGGTCGCGACATTGGATCGGTAGTTTTACCAAATGCGGAACTTAAAATTTTCTTGACAGCGTCAATAAAGGAGAGAGCAAAAAGAAGGTTTAATGAAAGAAAAAATGAAAATCTAGATGAAATTGAAAATTCAATAAAAAAGAGAGATCTTATTGACTCAACTAGAAAAGTCGCACCATTAACAATTCCAGAAAAAGCTTTTGTAATTGATACTGAAAATAAAAATATTGATACTGTGTGTAAAGAAATAATTAAGATGGCTAAATGAATTTTCTGTATAATATTTGTTCAAATACTTTATGGTTAAATCTAAAAATTTGGTGCAACTACGAAGTTAAAAATAAAAACCATATTCCAAAAAAAGGAAAGATGATGATCATTTCTAATCATCAGTCAAATATTGATGCAGGCTTGTTAGGTGCATCAATTAATAGGAACTTAAAATTTCCAGCTAAAATTGAATTATTCAAAAATCCTTTTATGAATTTTTTTCTTAGATTATATGGTGCTTTTCCAATTAAAAGAGGTATCGTAGATATAAATTCATATAGAAATATAAAAAAAGTGCTAGAAGCCAAAAATGGTGCTTTATCAATTTTTCCTGAAGGCACAAGAGATGAAGGCAAACTTGTCAAAGGCAGATCAGGTGCAGCAAAAATAGCTAAATCTCATAACCCTATTATTGTGCCAGTAGGAATTAGTGGCACTTTGCACTTGAAAGGTCTTTTTAGAGTTTTTAACCCGAGCGGAACCATTACTGTTACAATAGGAAATCCTTTCAAATTAAAAGATTTACTTGATAAAAATGAAAAAGAATATTTTGAAAATTTAACAGATGAAATGATGATAAGAATTTCTAAATTACTTCCTCCTAAGAAAAGAGGATATTACTATAAATATAAAGAAAATTATACTCTAACTGAGGATATTTAAATGTGCGGGATAGTTGGTTATATTGGAAAAAATGACGCGTTATTAAATTTGAAAAATAAAATTAAGTTACTTGAATATAGAGGGTACGACAGCTCTGGCTTATGTGTAATAGATTCAAAAACAAATGACTTTTTTATAAAAAAAACTATAGGAACAATAGATAAAATAAAAAATTTAAAAAGGATTAAATCCTCTGTTGGTATTTCTCATACAAGATGGGCTACACATGGAAAAATAAATGAAATAAACGCACACCCTCAATTAAGTCAAAATAATAAAATTTCAATAGTTCATAACGGCATAGTTGAAAATTACCAAGACCTAAAACTATTTTTGATAAAAAATGGATACAAATTTATTTCAGAAACAGATACCGAAGTTATAGCTAATTTAATAGAACATTTTCTTAAAAAATATGACATAAAAGAATCTTTAAAAAAGACTTTAAAAGAAATTGAAGGATCCTCATCAATAGTAGGAATTAATTTAGATCAACCAAAAAAAATATTTATAATGAAAAAGGGTAATTCTGGAGGGTTGGTAATTTCAGAAAATCATAATAATGAAAAAATTATTTCAAGTGACCCAACAATAATAAATGGATTTGCAGATAGTTATAGATATTTAGTTGATAATGAAATAGCTTTTTTAGGTGATAATGAAATAACTTTTATTACTAAAGTTCCTGGTAAAAATAATAGAAAAATAAAACTTGAGAACGAAAATTTACAAACTTACAATGAAATATATCAGCACAAAATGGAAGAAGAAATTTATTACCAACCTAAAGCAATAGATAATCTTAAAAATAATTACTTAAAATTAATAGTAGAAAAATTAGAAAATTCAAAATTAAATTTTAAAAATATAAAAAGAATCATGATTTTAGGAATGGGAAGTTCTTATAATGCTGGCTCAATAGGGGCATATTATTTTGAAAATATATCAAAAATTCAATCACAAGTTATTAATGCTTCAGAATTTATAGATTCAGGTAAAATTGTTAATAAAAATGATTTGGTAGTTGGAATTACACAATCAGGAGAAACAGCCGAAACTATAAGAGCTTTAGAATATGCAAAAAATAAAAATGCGAAAACCTTAGCAATTGTAGAAAAATCTGTATCTCAAGCATCAATAATATCTGATGTTACAGTAAATATTGGATCAGGACCTGAATATGCAGTAGCATCCACAAAAACTTTTACTTCAACTACTATTTCACTTTATATAATCTCAAAATATTTATTGTCTAAAACCCAAAATAAAAATTTAAATAATAAGAGAATGAAATTTGAAATAAATTCCCTAAATAAAAGAATAAAAAATTTATTAAAAAACACAAACAAAATAAAAGAGGTTTCAAAAAAATTATCTAAACTAGATCATATTTTATTTTTAGGAAGAGACATTATGCACCCAATTGCTATGGAAGGAGCTTTAAAAATGAAAGAGGTTTGTTACATCCATGCAGAAGCCTATCCTGCAGGGGAAATGAAACATGGAGTAAACGCATTAATAGGAAAAAATATGCCTTCTTTAGTAATGGTACCAAGTGGTAAATCATTCAACAAAATGGTTAGCACTGTTAACGAAATTAGGGCAAGAGATGGTGAAGTAATAGGTATTCTGGACATCGAAGATAATGAAATTAACTCATTATTAAGTGATTACTTAATAATAGAAAGTTTTAATTCCTATTTAGATATAGTTTTATACACAATAAATTTACAATTAATATCATTCTATACTTCTTTAATTTTAAAAATTAACCCTGACAGACCTAGAAACTTAGCTAAAACTGTAACTGTTGAGTAGGAAATTAAACAAAAATCGCTCAATTTGTCCTTGTATTTATTTTGAGTGATAAAATAAAGGTATGACATCATTTAAATTAAATTATATTCATTATTTATTGTTAATCTTTGTTATTGCAGTTACAGCATTATTATTTTTATTAACTAACAATCAAGATGAATCATTAGGAGAACCAATGATTATTGATAATCTTACTTCTGAATCTAACCAAAGGTGGGTATTTTTTACTGACAGAGTTATGGGAGGGGTTTCCAGTGGCAGTTTAAGATTAATTGAAGAAGAAGGAGATAAATTTTACAAAATGACTGGTGACGTAAGTACTAAAAATAATGGAGGATTCATTCAATTTAGGGCAGATTTAAGGAATATGAACTTAAGTGAAAATAATTTTCAAGGTCTCAGGTTGCTAGTTCGAGGAAATGGAGAAAGTTATAATATTCATATAAGAACCGGAAGGACCTTTATGCCATGGCAATATTATAGTGTAGAATTCAAAACTTCTAAAGATTGGAATGAAATTATTATACCTTTTAACAACTTTGAAAGATCTAATTTTTATCAACCTAGAACTTTCAATAGTAAAGATATTGCTACTCTTGGAATTGTTGCTTATGGTAAAGATTATCAAGCTGATATTGATTTAGCTAAAATTGAATTTTATTAGGAACTACAATTGGAAATTGACCCAAAAAAAATATTTAATGATTATCAAAATAAAGTTGAAAGTTTACTGTCTCCATGGGCAATTGATACAAAAAAAAATAAAGGAAGGCTAATTAATGAAATTAATGATGCTTACCGAAATCCTTTTCAAATTGACAGAGACAGAATAATTCATACAAAAGCATTCAGAAGATTAAAGCATAAAAGCCAAGTATTTATAGCCCCATTAGGTGATCATTATGTTACAAGATTAACTCACACTATTGAAGTTTCACAAATAGCTAGGACAATAAGCAGAGCCCTCAAATTAAACGAAGATCTTACTGAGGCAATTGCATTAGGGCATGATTTAGGTCATTCTCCATTTGGTCATGTAGGCGAATCTGCCCTAGATAAAATTTCAAAAGAAGGTTTTCATCATAGCAGGCAAAGTGTGAGAATTATTGAAAAATTAGAAAAAAATGGAAAGGGCTTAAATTTAAACCTTGAAGTTATTGAAGGAATAAAAAGACATTCTAAGCCTCAAGGTAAATTTTTAAATAAAGAATTAGTTAAAGACTTGTTTCTTGAAGCGCAGATTGTAAGGATCTCAGATATGATCGCTTACACGACTAGTGATATAAATGATGCTATTAGGGCAAATATAATAGAGCTGAACTCAATACCAAAATATATAATTGATTACTTAGGAAATAAGCACTCAGAGAGAGTAAACACTTTAGTTACTAACGTTATTGAAAATTCAATAGATTGCTCATATATAAATTCTAACGAACCTTGGATCAGGATGTCTGAGGACCTTATTGAAATTGTTACCGAGTTAAGGAACTTTATGTTTAAAAATGTCTATCTGCCTGTTTCTGGTTCTAAGCCAGCTAAAAGAGCAATGAAAATAATTGATTTAATTTTTGATTTTCTTGTAAAAAACCCTAATGAAGTTCCAAAATATTTACAAAATATATGCGAAGGAAACATTGAAAAAGCTGCTATTGATTATATCACTGGAATGACAGATGATTTTGCTCTTAGATTTTCTGAAAGATTAGATAAATCATTAGCTTCAGATGTGTTTGAAGGAAGGCTCTAGATTATATAGAATGATCTAATGACCGTATCAAATGAAAATTCGCATGATTTAGTATCTGTTGTTAAGTCCAAGCTAGATATTGTTGATTTAATTTCAAAATATATAGATTTAAAAAGATCCTCCAGGACCTTAAAAGGGCTCTGCCCTTTCTATCCTGAAAATACTCCGTCATTCGTCGTTTACCCTGAAGAACAAACTTTTAAATGTTTTTGCGGATCTTGTGCAGGGCTTCCAGGAGGAGATATTTTTACTTTTATGATGAGGCTAGAAAACATAGGGTTCAAAGATGCGTTGTTTAAATGTGCAGAATTATCAGGGGTTGACATAAACGTCCAAGAGAAAATAAAACCTCAGCCAAAAAAGGAAATTTTTCAAGCTTTAGATGCAGCGTCAAATTACTTTAAAAATTCTTTGGAGAGTAGGTATGGCTCCCAAGGAATTAAATATTTAGATTCTAGAGGAATTAGCACTAATCAGATAGAAGAATTTGGATTAGGGTTAAGTTTAGGTGGAATAAATACATTAGTTGATCATTTAAAAAAAGTAGGTATAAAAGGGGCGGCGGCAGTAGAATCTGGATTAGTTCAAAATGGCCGGATGGAACATGGCATGATTTTTTTATAGAAAGATTAACTATAGAAATTAAAGATGAAGAAAATAACTTAGTTGGATTTGGGGCAAGATCACTTGATAATAAATTACCTAAATATATAAACACTCAACAAACTTCCTTATTTAATAAATCACAACTACTTTTTGGTTTAAATAAAGCAAAAGATGCTATTAAAGAAGAAGGGGTTTGTATAATTGTAGAAGGTTATATGGATGTTTTTGCAGCACATTCTGAAGAATTTAAAAATGTCGTGGCCTGCATGGGAACTTCAGTTACAAAGGAGCAATTAGAGCTTGTTTCAAAATACACCGAAAAAGTTATTCTGTGCCTAGATTCAGATATTGCAGGGAGAAGGGCATCTGTTAATAATTTAATTAAATTAATAAACTCTGATATAAATTTTTCAAATCTAAAAATACAGGTTGAAGTATCCTCAATTAAAGAAGGTAAAGACCCAGATGAATTAATCAGGAATAACCCATCAGATTGGCTAGAAATTATTTCAAATTCTATCCCGCTTCATATTCATCTTATAAATAACTTAGAACTTGTTTTTGATCTAAATGACCCGATTCAAAAAAAACAGGCAGCTAATTCAGTTTATAAGATTGTTTTTGAGAATCAAAACGGCCATATTCAAGATCAAATCTTAAATTTATTATCAAAGAAACTTAATGTCTTGAGAGAAAATTTACCAAAACCAGAAAATAAAAATAAAAATATTAAAATTCCAAATACAAATAATAAGCCTAATAAAGAAAATTTAATTGAAAAACATGTTCTTGCCTTAATTGTACAAAATTTAAATCTAATTGATTACATAAAAGAGCATTCAAATGAAATATTTTCAGATATCAAAAATAGAGAGTTATTTACAAAACTTAAAACAGAAAAAATTACTAATTTAGAAAATGATGAGATTTTAAATGAATTTATTTTTGAACTTAAAAACATATCTATTCCAAATAGTTTTGAAAAAGATTTGATTAGTGAACTAAATGATTGTATAAACAGACTATACGATCTTCATTTTAAGAGGCTGAAAAGAGAGCAAGAAAAAGTATTCTATGATTCAGATGTAGGCTTTAATGATGAAACAATTAAGTCAATAATGACTGATAGTGTAAAAACAAATAAATTAATTAAAAGGCTTCAATCGGAACAAAATAAATGACACAAGAAGAATCTCCAAATTCAATATCGGTATCTTTTACATCAGACACAGAAGATGATTCAGGAAACCAAGATGCATCAAGAGTGCTAAGGAAGTTGTTGCCTGGAGCAACCGCTGAATTTGCTGACTCATGGGGAGAGCCTACTCAAGATCAAGTTACTGAAATAGCAGAAGATCCAACATGGGATGCAAGCGTTAATGATGCTGACATTACAGATGATCCTGTAAGAATGTATTTAAGAGAGATTGGTAAAGTAAACCTTTTAAATGCTCAAGGAGAAAAAGATTTAGCTAAGCAAGTAGAAAATGGAAAAATAATTAAGGGTTTTCTTAGAGAGAATGTTGATCAGGATAACCCAAATGTCCACATGTTAAAAAGTTTTGCAAAAGATATAGGAGCAAATATTGATCTTATATCTGAACTGAAAAAACATTCAAAACTTGAAGATTTTGAATTAACCCCTATATCTATTTTAAATGGTAAAGCCGAAGATATATTAAATGGAGCTACTAAATCTGAAGAGGAAGAACAAGTTATTCTTGCAATATCTGATGCGTTAAATATGGATGAAGATGATATTCATAAAAATATAAGTAAATTGTCAGCAGGAATTCAAATTTTTCCAAACTGGCTATATGAGCATTTGTTTGATGAAGAAGAAAGCTTAAAGTCTTTTAAAAAGAAAATCACAAAGAAAAATATCAATTTAGGTAATTTTTCAGATGACGAATTAGAAAATCTTTTAAAAAATCACATCAATAAACTTAGATCAAATGCTAAACAATGCAGTGAACATTTAGTCCAAGCAAATTTAAGATTAGTAGTAAGTGTTGCAAAAAAATATATCGGAAGAGGGATGTCTCTTTTAGATTTAATTCAAGAAGGTAATATTGGTTTAATAAGGGCAGTAGAAAAATTTGAGTTTAGAAAAGGATACAAATTTAGCACATATGCAACTTGGTGGATCAGGCAAGCTATTACTAGAGCAATTGCTGACCAAGCAAGAACAATAAGAATACCTGTACATATGGTAGAAACTATAAATAAATTGTTAAGAGTAAGCAGAAAACTTGTACAAGAATACGGAAGAGAACCGACAACAAAAGAAATTGGAGATGAAATGGATTTGTCGCCAGCTAAAGTAAGAGAAATTCTCAAAATCTCCCAGGAACCAGTATCTCTAGAAACACCTATTGGAGAAGAAGACGATTCTCATTTAGCTGATTTTATAAAAGACGAAAAATCATTATCTCCTGTTGAAGCAGCTTCCAATAATTTATTAAAATCACATGTCGGTTTAGTACTTGAATCATTAAATCATAGAGAACAAAGAGTATTGCAACTAAGATTTGGTCTTGAAGATGGAAGAAGTAGAACACTAGAAGAAGTTGGAAGAGAGTTTGGCGTAACAAGAGAAAGAATAAGACAAATTGAAGCAAAAGCATTAAGAAAACTCCGACACCCAACAAGGTCAAAAAAGCTTAGAGACTTCATGGATCCAAGTTATTAAGCATTTATTATTAACAATTATTTAATAATAGTTTAAAATAAAATAAAAAATTAATTAAATGCTTACAGAAATTCGTGACATAGTAATAATAATTGGTATTTCTATTACTTTTATTATGTTGTTTATATCTACAACATTAATGATAAATGTCTTTTTAAAAATAAGAAAATTAACAAATTATGTTGAACATACACTTGAAGAAATTTCTGGCATTAGGAAAAAGGTCAAAGAATCTATTCCTAAACCAATTTCAAGTATCTTAGATGGAGCAATAACTATTAAGACACTTATGGACAAAGTGTTTACTAAAAATAAATCAAAAAATAATAAAAAGGATGATAAAAGTGGCTAATGATAATGATACAAATTTTTCTAGTGGTTTTATAATTGGCGGTATATTTGGCTTAATTGGTGGATTAGTTTTTGCTCCTAGGCCTGGAGAAGAAACAAGGGCAATATTGACCGAAGCCAGTAATGAATGGAGAGAAAAAGCTAAAGATTTAACAGAATTTGCTAAGGAAAGAATAATTGACGCAACAAATGAAGGTAAAAGGGTTGCAGATTCACTTAGAGAAGAACTAGAGGACAGTAAAGATAATTAATTAAATCTTGGATAAGAACCAAGAAATTTTAAAGTTGATAGCTTACTAATTTCCTCCAAGCATTCTTTAATTTTAGGTTCATCAATATGACCTTCAATGTCAATAAAAAAATAATAACTGCCTAATTTTTCTTTAGTTGGCCTAGATTCAATTTTTGTCATATTAATATTTTTTATTGCTAATGGCTCTAGTGATTTGAATAATGATCCAGGTGAATCCTGATTAATTGATATAACAATAGATGTTTTATCTGAAGACGTCTTGCTAATATTTTCCTTGCCTCCAATAACAACAAATCTTGTTACATTATTTTTTACAGACTGTATATTCTCATCAATTAATTTTACTTTTTCGTGATCTTTCATCCATGGAGGGCCTATAAATGCTCCATTTTTATTTGATTTGAGTAAATCATTAAAAGAATCGGCTGTACTATTTGATGCTCTAAGTTCAGCATTTTTAAAATTTTTTAATAAATAATCATAGCATTGGGCTAGGGCTTGGGGATGACTAAAAATAATATCAATTTTTTGTAAATCCACACTATTTAAAGTGTATATAGAATGATTAATTTCTAAATTTAATTCAGAAGATATGTGAAAATCATTTTTAGATGCTAAGAAATCTAAAACTTCCACTATTGATCCGTTGATACTGTTTTCTAAAGGAACAATAACTTTATCTGATTTAGATGTTTTTAAAGAATTTAAAACTTCATTAATTGTATTAAATGGAATTTTTATATCATTTTGTGAATATAAATCAGATGCATAAGAACTGTATGTCCCCTGAGGCCCTAGGTATCCTATATTAAACATTACTATTTCCTTGGAAAAATCTTGTCATTGTTTCCTCATTCCTATTAGAAGAAATTATCAGAATATTATCACCTTCTTCAATATCAATATTTTCAGTAGATTGATAAGGATTGCCTTTTGAATCTATTTTTCCAAATACTATTGCTCTGAATGGCAGGTTTAACTTAGATAAATCCATTCCAATAGAATTTGAATTCTTAGGTATCTTTACTGACCATAATGAAGTACCTTTATTTCTAATATCAAGCAAGCTCACTGGCAAAGTAACTCCAGACGAGTTAACAATTAATTCAATAATAGATCTACCCTGAAAATAAAGCTCTGTAATACCATAAGCATTAAATAAAGATAAATTTTCTTTTTTATTAACAACAGACACTACATTATTTAATTTATATTTTAATTTTGCAATTTCACATGATATTAAGTTAATTGAATCACTTTCTGTCATTGCAACAAATATTGTTTCAGAATTTATACGATTTATACCAACAAACTCTAAAAATTCTGAGGAACTGCTTTCCCCATAGAAGGCAATTGAATTTAAAACTTTATTGTTAAAATCTTTTACTTTTTCAATGTCTGAATCAATAAATATAATATCTTCAAAACCATAATCTAATAACTCTTCATATATGGTTACCGATTCACTACCTATTCCATTTATAATCATATTTTTATTCATATTTAACTACCTAATTTATTTAATAATTTAGTAATTTTTAAATTATGAGAATCAAGTATTATAAATCCCAATGATTCAAAAACATCAGCCAATGAAAGATCTTCCAGTACCATAAATATAAATTTATCTGTATCTATTTTTGATTTTTGGGCAATAAAGAGTGTTTCAATATCAGTACTAGAATGAACAATAACAATATCAGAATCTTCAAGGCCAGCTTTCATTAAGGTATCGATTTTCTCAATGTCTCCAGTATTGTACTTTACTTTATTTGACATTGATAAATCCCAATTTAAATAATTTTTATTTGTAAAATCAACCAAATTGATAGTTTCTGCTTTACCAATAATTTCCTCGCATATTTTTCTTATAGTTATTTTTGAACCTATAGCTAATATATTCATATCAATTACCCTCTTCCCAGAGGAGCAATGAACTATTTAAATTTGAAATCAAATTATTTATTCCTTCGACCCCCCTGAAGGTAATAGTTTCAAATACATTTTTACCATCATCAGATATACCAGTTGTATTATCTATATTTGATAAAGAAGTGTCAGAAAAATTTTCAAATAATTTTTTTGGTAAAATAATAATGTCAGAATTAACTTCTTTAGATAATTCAATTATTCCTGAGAAATAATCTCTGACCTTATAGATCAATCCATTCATCCTGGAATTAGGGATTTTAATTTGATTCAAATTTGATTCAAAACTTTTTAATAAATGTTCTGACCTTTCATAACTTTTTTGCAATTCTTTTTCCTCACTATCAATTGGGTACTTAAATGGTATTTGTACTATTGAAGAAAAAGTAATTTGCACTCCCTTAATCTTAATTAATGAAGAGCAATCATTAATTAAAGCAGTATTTTTCTCTGTTTTGTTTTCTAATATAATTAAAATATTTTCCATTTGATTAATCTGTATTTATAGCAGTTGGCCTAACAACATCAGAAATTTTTTCATCAGGACCAGCAATAATTAAAGTATCATTAGAAATTAAATTTTGGTTTTCGTCAGGATTTATTATTATATCTTCTCCTCTTTGAATTGCTATTAAAGTTACTCCGTACCTATCTCTTAAATTGCCAAATCCACTATTCTTTAGGCTTTGGTTTACTAACCGAGGAGGCACTTTAATTTTACTAATACCGTAAGTAGCTGTTAATTCCATGTATTGTTCAATACCAGGAAGAAATAAATCATGAGCCAATTGAGTCCCCATATCGGTTTCTGGGTAAACAACTTTATCTACTTTAATTCTTCTTAATGTTTCACCCTGCAATTCAGAAACAGACCTTGCAACAACTGTATTAATATCTAAAGATTTTAATAAAACACTAACCATAATACTTGCTTCTGTATTTGTTCCAATAGCTACAACAGCATATTCAAATTTTTCAATTCCTAGCTCTCT
>MDTB01015790.1_pt1 | contig 16072 bp, 17 predicted proteins | sample 811161 | NCBI WGS metagenome assembly MDTB01 (sample SAMN05326650, study PRJNA326480) | marine metagenome | isolation source: seawater | place: Mediterranean Sea | collected 2009 | reverse complement strand
TGGTGAAGATGATGAATGGGAAGACGAATGTAGATATTTTGAAAATGAATATGAATGTTTAGAGGCTGGTTGCTCATGGGGTGAAGAAGGTTGTTTCAAATCAGATGAAGATGAAGAAGGTGATGATTGGGAAGATGATGAATGGGAAGACGAATGTAGATATTTTGAAAATGAATATGAATGTTTAGAGGCTGGTTGCTCATGGGGTGAAGAAGGCTGTTTCAAATCAGATGAAGATGAAGAAGAGCAATTATCTTGTGAAGAATTAAATTATCAACTTGAATGTGAAGCAACTGATCAATGTGAATGGGTAAATGATGCATGTCAATCAAAAGATGATAGTGGAGGAGCTTTAGATAATTCTTCCGATATAGAGTATAATTTACTTAAAAATTATCCAAATCCTTTTAATCCATCAACTACAATTAACTTTTCTGTAAGCGATGCAAGTCAAGTTTCGCTAAAAGTTTATAATGTATCAGGTAAGGAAGTTAGCAGTTTAGTTAATGGTTTTTATTCTGCTGGTAATTACAGTATTCAATGGGATGCAAAAGATTCTTTTGGAAATAATTTATCTTCTGGAATCTATATATATAAGTTAAATACTAACCAAGGAATCTTATCAAACACAATGATGTTGATAAGATAAAAATTTTATTATAAAATATTTTTTTAAAAAAGCCTCTAATTAGAGGCTTTTTTATTTTGTACGTTAACCAATTATAACTTTAAATTATTTTATGAAATCAAAAAAAATTTTATATGCTTTAAATGGTACTGGATCTGGACATATAACAAGAGCTAGACAGATTATACCTCATCTAAGAAAAAATTATAAAGTTGATATATTAATTAGTGGGAAAAATAATATTATAGATTCCATGCTTGATGAAAAATATAATTTTAGAGGTTTTACTTTTATTATTAATAAAAAAGGTAAAGTCAGTTATCTAAGATCAATATTTGGTAACAATATTTTAAAATTTTTTAAAGATATAATTTCTTTAAATCTTAATAGCTATGATTTAGTTATATCAGACTTTGAACCAATTTCGGCATGGGCTAGTAAAATTAAGGGAAAGCCATCAATTCAACTATCACATCAATGCTCTTTATTTTCAAGAAAAAGTCCCCGTCCCAAAAAAATTGATTATATAGCTGAATTTTTTATAAAATGGTATGGCCCCTGTGATAAAAATATTGGATTTCATTTTAAAAAATACGACAATCATATTTTAGGACCTTTATTAAGAGATAAGATAATCAATGCAGAACCAAAACAGGGTGATTATTATGTAGTTTATTTATGGAACTACAGTTCAGATTATATTGTTAATATCTTATCAAATTTTAGCAAATTTAATTTTAAAATATTTGATTCAAAAATTAATAAAATTACAAATGAAAAAAATTGTGAAATTATACCAACGGGTGATGATATTTTTTTTAATGCTATTTTAAATTGTAAAGGGGTCATTTGTGGTGCAGGTTTTGAGTTACCTGCAGAAGTGCTTTATCTTAAAAAAAGATTATATGTTATACCAATTGGAAATCAATATGAACAAAAATGTAATGCGCAAGCCTTGATAGATTTAGGTATTGATAGCTTTCATAAATTAGAATCTAAAAATCTAAAAAAATGGTTAGAAAAAAAAATCCATCAAGATTTAAAAATAGACTTATGTCAATCATCTGATGTTATTGAGATGATAAAAATTGTTACAAATTAAATTATAGAAAATATATTTTTTTATATTAAAATTAAACTATGAATAAAATTTTAATAATAGTCTTATTTCAAGCAGTTCTTTTTGCAAACTATGAATATTCATTACAAGATTTTAATGATACATCACCTACTTATAGAGATGATGTTTGGTTACCTTCTTACCCTAATCATATTACATTACATTATTTTTCTACGCAAGGCTGAGCAGGCTGAACTAATACCTTCAGACAGTTGTCTGAGTTTCAAGCTGAATTAAAAAATGATTATGGATATGAGAATGTTGTAATAATAGCAGTTGGCCAAACAAATATAAGTGATTTTAACGATAATTTTTGTGCTGATTCAGATTTACCTCTTGTAATGGATGAATACCCTGGATTACCAATTAGAGAGCAATTTTACCCTTATGGACAAAATCATTATTTAGTTATTTTAGATTATGATGGAAATTATATTGATCACATTGATTTGCCCAATTTAGGTAATGCTCAAAAGAATTATATATTGGGTGTATTAGAAGAAAACTATGATCAATCTATTCTAGGTGATTTAAATAGTGATACTATTCTTAATGTTGCTGATATAATTATAATTATAGATTTTATTTTATCAGAAATTTATAATGAAAACGGTGATATGAATTTTGATGGTGGATTAAATATTCAAGATATTACTATTTTATTAAATATTATTCTCTAATAATATATGATATTTATATTTTTTTTTTCAGCCTTAATATCTAAAACTCCAAATTGCATTTCTGAAGAATCAATTTTCGAACGATCAATATATGAGATAGGTGATACTTTATCTATTGAAGATCAAAATGTTCAATTTCCAGTATGTAATGGATCTGGAAATTATGAAACAGGTGACAACTTTTCATTTTCTGATTTTAATGGTAATATTAATGATGGTTATAAAATTAGTATTATAAGTATGAATGCTACATGGTGACAATCATGTTATGAATATATCAGTTTGATGGATGAGTTAATTGAATTTATAGATGAAGATGATAGACTGGAGTTTATTATAAGTCTGGATTATAGTTCTAATGAGAATGATTTATATTCATGTAGTGAATGGGCTGATTTATATTCTGAATTAGGTAATTATGGAAATAATCCGCTTATATTAGATACAGACCCAGATTACTATATATGGAATATGTTTGCAGCTAATACTTACTCATCATATGCTTTTTTAGACCATAATATGGTTTTAAGATATAAATTTGATATACCAAATTTATATTCATTTCAATATAATTATATACCTCAATTAATAGACTCAATGTATGGATGCACAGATGTGGATGCATGTAATTATGATTTGGGAGCTGTTTATGATGATAGTTCTTGTCAATTTATTGATTGCGATTTATGTGATGATATGGATAGTCAATTAGATTGTATGAATATAGAGGGCTGTATGTGGATGGGTGATCATTGTATGGAAACTGATGATAATTGTATGAATTATGATAATCAGTTAGATTGTATGAATGATGATGATTGTTATTGGATGGGTGATCACTGCATGTTTGGGTCAAATTGTACTGATCCTATTGCACTAAATTATAATCCAATTGCTGATTTATTAGGAGAAGGAGATGATAATTCATGTCAGTATTCTCCATTTATTTATTTTGGATGTACTTATGAAAATGCGATCAATTATGATGAAAATGCCAATGTTGATGATGGATCATGCGAATATATGTTTGGAGATTTAAATCAAGATGGGGGCATTAATATTTTGGATATAAGCGTTCTTGTAAATTTAATTTTAAATATTTTTAATTAATATGGATACATTTAGTCGTGCTTTATGGGGTAAAGGTTTATTTGGTTATAGAAAATATAGACCCTTAGCCATTTTTTTTGGGGCCTTTCCTGATTTATCATCTTTTGGGTTATATTTTTTCTATAATTTAATTTTTAATTTTAGTCAGTTTCAAATGGGAAAACCCTCACTTGAAACAATACCTTATTGGGTACATAAATCATATGATTTTTCACATAGTTTAGTAGTAGCATGTTTCTTCTTAATTATTATTTATTTTATTAATAAGGATATTTTTTTTCCAATGCTTGCGTGGCCATTTCATCTTTTATTAGATATTTTTACACATTCAATAACATTTTTCCCAACGCCTATTTTTTGGCCAATACACGATTATAAATTTGATGGTATACCATGGTCAAATCCATACATTTGGTATTCTAATGTTATATGTATAATTTTTTTATTTTTATATAGAAGGAAAACTAGATAAATTTAAGTATGTTTAGAAACCTAAGAATAGCCCCAGAAGGTTATGGTATAATCACCTTTGACTTTATCATATGTCTTTTATTTAATATCCTGACAATTTATTTTAATCTTGCTTGGTTAAGTTTAATAGCAAATACTATGATTTTTTTATTTGTAGGTACTTGTTTTTTCTTTAGAGATCCTAAAAGAAAAATTTCACGTAAACATCAAGATTTTTTATCTCCTGCTGATGGAACTATTCTATCAGTTAAAAATTATCAGGATGCTAAAATTGGAGATGCAAAGAAAATTTCAATATTTTTATCTGTTTTAAATGTGCACAGGCAATGGGTGCCATTAAATTCTAAAGTTGTTGACACTCATTATAATCCTGGAACTTTTTTTGGTGCTTTCTTAGATAAGGCTTCTGAAAAAAATGAGCAAACTTCAATTTACTTTTCAGATAATGAAAATAATATATATAGAATAAAACAAATAGCAGGTTTTGTTGCTAGAAGAATTGTGAACCACATGAATCCAAACTCTGATGTAATTCAAGGAGAAAATTTAGGCTTTATTAAATTTGGCTCTAGAGTAGAAATTATTGTACCAAGTAATTTTAAAGTTAATGTTAAAAAAGGTATGAAAGTCAAGGGCTGCAAAACAATCATTGGAAAATTTAATTAAACGTATGGATGCTATAGAAAATCTTTTAAGCAGAAATTCTGTAAGTAAATTAATTGAACCATATCCAACTAATGATGAAATGGAATTGGTTTATAAAGCAGCCTTAAGGGCTCCAGATCATGCTTGGCTTAGACCATCAAAATTTATTGAAGTGACTGGAAAAGGTTTAGAAAAGTTATCTAAAATCTTCGTCAATTTTATTTCTGAAACTACTAATGATGCTAGTGACTTATTATTATCAAAATATAAAAATGCTCCTTTTAGAGCGCCAATGATTATTGTTTTAGTAAGTCAAGTGAAAGATCATCCAAAGGTACCAGAAATCGAACAAATTTTATCCACATCTGCTGCAGCACAAAATATCTTGTTAGCTCTTCACGCATTAAACTATGGTGCAATTTGGAGAACTGGAAAAGTTTCTTTAAATAAAAAAATAAGTAAGCATTTTAATTTAGATGATAGCTGTCAAATTCTTGGATACATTTATGTTGGTACTCCAAGTATTGAACCTAAAGAAATTCCAGAAGTAGATGTAGATGATTTTGTCACAAGATGGAAATAGTTTATTTATTCTTAATAGCTTCTTCTAAAATTTCGTTATTTTTAAAATAAAATTTTTCTCCAATATGTTTTATAAAGTTTACATTTCTTAAAACTCTATCTACTTCTATATTTGTATTTAAAACATAAGTTTGTGTACCATTTATCTGTGCACCTTTAATAAGATCTTCTAAAGCATATGCTCCAGATAAATCAATTTTAGTAATATTATTTATATCTATTATTAGAACACCTTTTTTTTCTACTTTAACATAGGATTTTACTAGGGATTTCATAGAACCAAAAAAAATTGGTCCTTCTAGTTTAAAAATATTAATTGAATTATTATTTTTAAAATTAATGTTTAAGTTTGATTCTTCAATTGAAATGAAGCGATGTTTATAATCAGATTTTATGTATCTTTTTATACTATTAATAGATTGTAGGATTGCAATCAAAACTCCAACCCCAACCGCTAAAATCAAATCATGAAATACTGTTATAAATAGCACAATAATAAATATGCATAAGTCAGATAGAGGTAATTTTCTTAATACAGGTAGAATTCTATAGTCAAGAATGTCAAATCCAACTTTTAGTAATATGGCCGCAATGCAAGCAATAGGTATAACTTCAACAACAAATTTAAGGCCAAATAATATTGCTAGCAGCGTAAATCCATAAACAATAGATGATAAAGATGAAGAAGATCCAGATTTAATATTTGAGACTGTAAACATGGTTGCTGTAGCTGTTGGAGTTCCACCAATTAATCCACTAGCCATATTAGCTAAACCTTGTCCAAAAGTTTCTTTATTACTTATATGTCTCACACCTGTTAGGTTATCTGATATAATACATGTTAGCAAGCTATCAATAATTATTAAACATGCTAATGAAAAAGCAGGATTTAAAAACTCAATAAATCTTTCATAGTTTGGTATATAAAAATTAAATATTTGAGAATTATTTGTATTTTGCATTTTATCACCAATCAAAGGAATATCAAGATTAAGTAAATAAGAAATTATTGTTCCTACAATTAGAGCAATAAGCGGTGAAGGTATTTTATTTATAAAGTTAAAATTTTTTTTGATTAATGGCCATAATAATAAAATGATAAATGTTGGGATAGAAACCATTAAGACGTTATAATTTATATCACTAAAGTTATATTGCTGTATTCCTAAAAAATTTTTTGTTTGACTTAAAATAACAATTATTCCAATACCACACATAAAACCTGAAACTACTGAATAAGGGATGTATTGAATATATTTAGATACATTTAGTAAAGCTATAATTACCATTATTAAACCACTAAGAAAAATAATAGAGAAAATTGCTACAAAATCGGGATTTGAAGTAGTGCTAACTAAATAGGCTCCCATAAATGTTGCTATTTGAGAGGAAGTTGGTGCAGTAGGCCCGCTGACACTATATATATTACCTCCAAATAATCCACCTAAAAGTCCACCACATATTGCCCCAATAATTCCTGCTATTGGTCCTAAACCTGATATTTCACCGAATGCTAATGCTAAAGGCAAAGCAATTATAGCAATAGTAATACCTGAAAAAATATTTTCTTTGACATTAAAGTTCAAAGATTTGATATTATTAATCGGATTTAATAATTCAAAGATGGTATTTATAAGTAGAGATATTTTTTTCATAAAAAATCTTAATTCAATAGTAAAATTTACAAATAATTTTAAACAATTTAAATTGAAAGACTTTTTTATTGTATTAATTATGATTTTATAAATAAATTATAACGTGCAAAACGTGCATTCATTGTACAATAATATTTCTAGTATCTCTTATTTTATTTTTAACTAAATTTGGATATGAATTTTATGATTAAATACATTTCACTTATTTTTGCGAGTTTAAGTTTTTCAACATTTTCAATTGTGGCGGTTGATTTAGAAAATGGTTTAGTCGGAAGTGCGGGTGCTTCATGTATTGCAGGCTCAATTATAATTAGTGACATACATCCTGGAGTGGGTGCAATCCATACACAATCTTATTGGAGTGGTTATAATCAGATTATGGCTAGCGATATGATGGATTTAGGTTTAAGTCCAAATGAAATTATTGATTACATTGTTGAAAATGATGTAAGTAACAATCCTACAATTAGACAATACGGAATTGTTGATATATATAATGATGGTAGATCAGCGGCATATACTGGATCAAATTGTATGGATTATAAAGATCATATACTGGGTCCAAATTATGCAATTCAGGGTAATATTCTATTAGATGAAAATATTTTATTGTCAATGGAGCAAAGTTTTAATGAAACTATCGGTACTTTCACTGATAAATTGATGGCTGCATTACAAGGTGCAAATGTAGCTGGTGCTGATAGCAGATGTCTTGATAATAATACTTCTTCACTTTCAGCTTTTATAAGAGTTGCTAAACCATTAGATGAAGAAGATGATTATTATTTAGATTTAAATGTAAACAATACAAGTAATGGAAATGAGCCTATAGATTTACTTCAAGAATTATATAATCAATGGATGCAAGATCAAGATCCAATTGGTGATATCAGTGGTGATGGAATTTTAGATATCTTAGACTTAATTATCATTATTGATTTTATTTTAGAGGAAATCTTTGATATAAATGGTGATATAAATTTTGATGGAGGTCTTAACATTCAGGATATAGTACTAATCTTGAATAACATTTTAGGGAGATAAATATTATGAATAAATTGATTAAAGTAGTTTTATTACTTTCTTTATTAAATGCTCAACCTGATATTGATTGGTTTACTAGTTACAATGGTTCTGGTGAAGAGTCACATGGTCATTTTATCATCAAGTGTGATGATGGTGGTTTTTTACAAATTGGTGAAACAAATTTTTTACCAAATTCAAAAATATTAGTAGTTAAAACTAATTCAGAGGGTCAATTTCTGTGGAGCAAAGAAATTAATTCCGGAGGTCATAATCTAGGCAATAGTGCCATTGAATTGGAAGATGGTTATTTAGTATGTGGAGCTCTAAATAGAAATAGTTCACTGATAAAGCTAAATAAAAATTCAGGTGATGTAATTTGGACTCAAACATTTAATAATGGTGGTACAGATGCTTTTGAACATGCAGCCTGGACTCCAAACGGCATTGCTGTTGTAGGTTATAGATATGCTCAAGATTCTAACAATACTTTTTATGCGGAAGGTCAAGGCTATATGATGTTTCTTGATTATGATGGAAATGAAATAAGTAGTTTGAATTTAAATCAATACATTTCACAAGCATACAGAGTAAAATATTTAAATGATCATTTAATTATATCTGGGCTTACAGAAGAGGCTCTTGATTTCAAGGCTATAAAAATGTCCTTAGATGGTAATATAATATGGCACAATGAATATGGTGGAAATAATTACGATCATTGTTTTGGAATGGATGTAAGTTCCGATGGGAGTATTTTCTTGGCTGGTCACACATTATCTGGGACAGAAAATTGGGATACCTATACAATGAAATTAGATTTCGATGGAAATTTAATTTGGGATAGAAAAGTTGGTAATCCTAGAGGATTTAATCCTCAATATATTCATGATGAAGCTTGGGGAATTAAAGCAACAAATGATGGTGGTTGTGTTACTATTGCAGGAACTGGTGATGAATATGCTTATTCAGAGTGTAACGGTAACGATTGTTCAGATGTTTGGAATGCTTATTTAATTAAATTTAACAATCAAGGTAATATTGATTGGCAGGAAACTTTTTCATCTCTAGATGTATCAAATCAAAATTATGATTGGGCAGGAGAAGATATTGCTTTGACTGATGATGGAGGTGCAATCATTGCTGTTGATAATGGAAGATTTGGTTTTTTGAAAATAAGTAATATTCAAAATATTCTCAATGGAGATTTAAATAATGACAATACATTGAATGTTCTTGATGTTGTATTAATGGTAAATGTAATCTTAGATGATAATTCATATTTACCTGAAGCTGATTTAAATCTTGATGGAGCTATTAATGTACTAGATGTAATAAATCTTATAAATTTAATTTTAAATTAAGGAGAACAAAATGATTTCAAAAATAGTCAGTCTAGCATTTGCTGTGTTAATAATATATCTATCAATGTTTTTGTCGAGCATGACATATGGATTTAAGGTAATTTATTTTTGGAATTTAGAAAGCCTCATAGTAGTACTGTTTCCATCATATTTTCTTTCTGTATATATAAATGGTAAATTCGCTTTAGATAAAAAAGGTTTACATTTTTTTAAAAAGATTGTTATGCCTATATCATGGTTAAGTTTTTTAATTGGTCTTATCTCTATGGGTTTTGGTATTTCCTTATACAATGGTGAATTTAAATTAGCATCTTTTTTACAATCTTTATCAATTGCATCAATTTCTTTATTGTATGGATTGATGTTTAAAATAATTTCAGTAACAATTATAAAATCGAATTCAAATAATTAATTTATGATTCTTGAATTCAAAAATATTGTGAAAAGCTACAATCAAGTTAAGGCTCTTAAAGATATATCATTTTCAATACCTGAAAATTCAATATTTGGAATATTGGGAGCAAATGGTAGCGGAAAATCAACTTTTATGAAAATTTTGCCAGGTCTAATATATGATTGGAGTGGTGAAATTATCTACAAAGGTAATCAAATTGAAAAAAATGATATGATTCTTAGAAAAGAATTTGGTTATTTAATAGAAGCACCAACATTTTATGAATATTTAAGTGCTAGAAAAAACTTAGAAATTTTAGCTAGAATATCCAATGTAAATTATAATAGAATCAATGAAGTTTTAGAATTAGTTGAATTAAAACATCGATCAGAAGATAAAGTCAGTGCTTATTCATATGGTATGAAACAAAGACTTGGAATTGCACAGGCGCTTCTTCATAATCCAAAAATTCTCATTTTAGATGAACCAAATAATGGTTTAGATCCAAATGGTATCAATGATATGATTAGTTTAATTAAAAATCTTAAGTCACAAGGCAAAACAATTTGTCTAAGTACTCACAATCTTAAAGATGTAGAAGAGCTTTGTACTGATTTTACCGTTTTTAAAGATGGCTTTTGTTCTGATTCAGTTTCGTTAAGCAATCAATTAAAGAAAAGTCAAAAATGGTTGATAACAGTTAAAAATCCAGAACTTGCTATAACTAAAATAAATCAAAGTAAACATTTTAGTTTTGTGAGCTGTTTCAATAATAATATCATTATAAAAACTAAAACAAAAGATACTATTAAGACTTTAAATGATGTTTTAGAAAACGAAGAAATTTTTAAAATTAGCAAAGAATCAAATTTGATTGAGTATTTTTAATATGATTAATTTATTTTATAATGAATTAATAAAAGCACTATACAAAAGAAGAACATATATAAGTTTTATCTTGATTACACTTCTTATTCCTGCTGTAGTTTATGCTATCGATTATGGGGCCGTATCACTTGAAACTAAAATATATGGCCAAATGCAAGATTCTTTTATTTTTATAGGATCAATTATCAATGGCTACCTTTCATCATATTTAATTATTGCTATTTTAATTACGCATATGCCTTTTTTATCAACCATTATCCCATCAGAGATAATATCTGGAGAATATTCTAAAGGAACATTTAGAATATATCTGACAAGGAATATACTTAGAAGAGATGTTTTTATTTCTAAGGTATTAGTTGTTTTTTTATACACAACATTAATGATGTTTTACTTCTTTTTATTTAGCTTATTTATATCATATTTAATTTTAGGTAGTGGTGAATTGATAGTGTTTCATAAGGGTATATTGCTTCTTTCTGAAGATGATATAATTTGGAGATTCTTTTTAGGCTTTTTCTTTTCTAATCTTGTGATGATTACCGTTTCTTCTTTATGTTTGTTTTTCTCATCCTTTTCTAAAAATAGTGTAACTCCAATAATCTCTACTATTAGTATAGTATTTATAGGGTCTGCAATTTCATTTATTCCAATTGATATATTTGAATTAATTGACCCTTATTTATTTACAGGTTACATTGATATCTTTTTACTAGCATTTCATTATCCAATACCAACTGATATATTTTTTGATTGTTTTTTGGTTTGTTTCATTTGGACATCACTATTTATAACAGCTGCATACTTTAATTTTACAAATAGGGATATTTTAGAATGATTTTTATTAAACTATTTTTAATCATAATTTTTTCTGGGATCTATTTTTCATCAAATGAATCTATTGAAGAATATTACATCAGAAAAACAAACGAACAGTTTAATCTTATTAATGATTATAAAGTTGATATGATTATAAGATTAGAAATTCCAGCTTTTAGAATGCCAAAAAAGAAATATAAAGTTTTTTATAAAAAACCTAATAAGATTAAGGTTAAAGCAAAAGGATTTGGAATCCTACCTAAAACAGGTTTATTTACATCACCAAATGATAATTTTGATAATTTAAAAAATATAAAGATAACTGATTTTAAAGATGAGTTAAATGTTGATGATATTATTATTGTAGGTGATTTAATTGTTGATAGCTTAAAGCTAGAAATGCCAAATGAATATTCTAGAATTACTTTTGATCCAAAAGTAGAAGTAAAAATAGATACCTCAAAATGGGTTATCAAAAATGTAACCACAAAACTTGATACTTTAAAATTGTTTCAAATCAGTAACTACTACCAAGACTTTAATAATTATTATATGCCTAAGCAGTCAATAGTTAAATATTATATTAAAGATAAAAAATTATTTAACTGGTTAAACAAAGACGCTAGTAATATCATTGGACAGGATGCTTCCATGATGCCAAATAATTCTATTGTTGAAGGAACTATTACAGTTGATTACAAAGACTATATAATTAATAAAGGAATTAAAGATAAAATCTTTGATTAGTTATTATAAATGATTGTAACTAATTGTAATTATTGTTAATTAGTCTTTAATTAATTCTTAGTTTATTAATATAAAAAATTAGGAGATTACTGTGCAAAAATTTTTATTTAGTCTAACTTTTATTTTAGGTTCTTTCATCCAAGCTGAATGTAGCGACCTATCTTATAATGAGTGTATATATTGGGGTAGTTACTGCGAATGGAATGAAGATTCAGGACAATGTCAAGAAATTGGTGGCGGAGGCGGAGGCGGTGAAGCTGATGGACCTTATGATTATCAAATAATCACAGAATCTGATGGTTTAAGAAATGGTCCATTGTATATAGATGGTAGACTTTATTATCCAATTGATGCAGAGCCTCCTTTTAAATCAATAATTTTTACTCCTGGTTTTGGTGGTGAAAGTACTTCAATGGCAGACTGGGGTGAATATTTTGCTTCCCATGGTTTTACTGCAATGATTATTGGACCAAATGACCCAATAAATGAGTGGCATATTGGAAGAGCAGAAGGATTGATTGATGCGATAACTACAATCAAAGAAGAAAATGAAAGATTGGCTTCTCCTTTATATGGAATGATTGATCCAAATAGCTTTATTGTTGCTGGATATTCTATGGGTGGTGGAGCTTCTCAAATTGCTTTAACTCTAGACCATCCAAATGTTAGTTCTATTAAGGCAGGTATTGCTTTGAATCCAACTATTATTTTAGAGGATTGTGACTTATGTCCTATAGATGGTGGTTATTGTATATGTCTTGTACCTGAAATGTTAGATCATGATATTCCAACGTTTATTGTAGCAGGTCAATTTGAAGTAAATGAGCTTCCTGATTATGATGGTTTACTTGGTCAAGATATTTATGATAATACACCTGAGACTACAACTAAAATGTTATTTGAGGTATCTGGTGGTGGTCATGGCTCATCTTATGATTCAGAATCAAGAGAAAAAGCTTTACAATGGTCTCAGTATCATTTACTAAATGATAATGATATATGTGAAACATTAATTGAAACACCAAATAGTGCATCTGAATTTTTAACTACACTAACTTGCAACCAAGAATTGCCAGGTGATATCAATGGTGACACTGCTGTAAATGTACAAGATGTAATTTTAACAGTTAACTTTATATTACAAAATCAATATGACAGCTCTGCTGATTTAAATGAAGATGGTGGTGTAAATGTTCAGGATGTTATTTTAATTATGAACATCATTTTAGAAGGTTAAACTGATTTATAATAATTGATTTAGTTTTATTAATTCAAAGCCCTACATTTATTTGTAGGGCTTTTTTATTATTTAAATTTTTGCATAATTACTACTAATAATTTAAATTTAAATATGAAATATGTATCTAAAATAATCTTTGCAATTATTTCTATTACTTATGTTTTTGGTCATGGTGTATCTGAGTCAACAGCAAATGCAATGTCCAGTGCTGATTTAATGGATTTTGTATATTTTGGAGCTGAACATATGGTCACCGGTTATGATCATATTTTATTTTTAATTGGTGTATTATTTTTCTTATCAAATTATTTTGATATATTAAAATTTATAACTGCTTTTACAATTGCACATTGTCTAACCCTTATCTTTGCAACTTATTTTCAAATTACTGCAAATGCATATTTAATTGATGCTGTGATTGCATTTAGTGTGATTTATAAGGGTTTTGAAAATTTAGATGGATTTAAAAAAATATTTTCTACCACTGCTCCCAATCTATTATCAATGGTATTTATATTTGGTCTTATTCACGGGTTTGGCCTGTCTACAAAACTTCAAGAAGTTGCCCTGGCATCAAATATTAATTTAACTATTTCACAGATTTTATCATTTAACGTTGGTGTAGAGTTTGGACAAATCATTGTTTTAGTTATCATGTACCCAATCCTTAAAATGTTAAGAGGCGATTATTTTAATTTAATTTCTAAAATATCTAATTGGTCGCTTATCATACTTGGAATTTTACTACTTGTAATGCAGCTAAATGGATTTTTTTATGATGTCTTACATGAAGATCATCCTCCTGAAACTCATCATCATAATCACCATCATCATTAATTGATTTCTTTTTATCCTTTTTATAATTATGTGCTGAAAATCACATAATAATGAAAAATTTATTTTTAGATTAACAGGATTTAAATTTTCTAACAAAAAACTAATTAATTAATCTTTGACTTTATGGTATACATTTATTTAATTTTTAGTCTTAAAACCACAACAATTTAATTATGGGAGGAGAACCCTAATGAGTAATCGTTTATTTAAACATTTTCCAATGTTTATACTAATATTTAATTTTTTAATGGCTGATGTATTTATGACTGAGCTAACTGATCCTCAGAATTCAAGTACTTCAGGAAGATATGTTGAGCTATATAATAATGGAGATTCATCTGTTGATTTATCTTCTGGCTGGACTGTTCAAAGATGGACTAATGGCAATGCTGATCCTACTGCAAGTAGTATTGTAGCTTTAACTGGAACTATTAGTGCTGGTGGATTTTACATCATCTGTAATGATGCTGATAAATTTACTGCTACATGGCCCAATCTAACTTGTGATCAAGATATTGGAACAGGTGGCTTTGCTGATTCAAATGGTGATGATAATATGGCTATCTTATTTAATGATGCTATTATCGATATGTTTGGTGTTCCAGGTGAAGATGGAAGTGGAACAGGTCATGAATTTGAAGATGGAAGAGCTGAAAGAGCTTCTAATAATACTACAGCTTCTGCAACATGGGATGCTAGTGGTTGGAATGTTGATAACGACTCTGGTGGTGGAGATGGTAATCAATATGCTCCTGAAGGTTTTGATCCTGCTTCATGGATTGGGGCAAATACAGATGTAGTGGTAACATGTGATGATTTATCTGCATGTAATACTGGTGCTGAGGGAAGTTGTTTATATGATGACTGTGCAGGCGTTTGTGGTGGTGATGCTACAGTTGATGATTGTGGTGTATGTGATGGAGATGATTCATCATGTGTAATCAATGTAACTTTTTCTGTTGATATGAATTATGAAGGCGCTTCTGGCGATATTAAAGTTCGTACTTCAACTATCGATGGAAATTATTCTCCAAGTGATTGGTTTGTCATGGATGATAGTGATGGTGATTTAGTTTATACTTACACTATGTCTTTGATTAGTGGTAAAACTTATGGATACAATTTTAATGATGGTGGTTATGAAAGTGGTTCAGATTTAGGTGACTGTGCTGGCGGTAATTATGGTAATGATAGATTTGTAACTACTGGTGATAGCGATATGGTGCTTGATACAGTGTGCTGGGAATCTTGTGATGCTTGTCCAGTTCAAATTTCAGGTTGTACTTATCCTAATGCTCACAATTATAATGCTGATGCAACTATTGATGATGGTTCTTGCGTGTTTCCTCCTCCAAGAAATTTATTTTTCTCTGAATATGCAGAAGGATCATCAAATAATAAATATTTAGAAATATATAATGGTGAAAACTATCCTCTTGATCTTTCAGGATACACATTGTCTAGCTGTTCAAATGGATGTAATGTTGAAGATGAGTGGGATTATGCTGATAATGTAATGTTATCTGGAACTTTGGATGCTGGAGATGTATATGTAGTATGTCATGGTTCAGCTGATGATGTTATTCAAGTAGAATGTGATCAAACTTTTACATACCTAAGTAATGGTGATGACGTATTTGGTTTAACACAGCTTGGAAGCGGTCAATTGATCGATGTCATAGGAACAACTGGTGATGATCCAGGTTCTGGATGGGAAGTAGCTGGAGTTTCAAATGGTACTCAAAATCATACATTACTTAGAAAATTAGAAGTTGAATCTGGAAATACAGATTGGTCTGAATCTGCTGGAACTAATACTGATGATTCAGAGTGGGTTGTTTTTGCTAATAATACATGGGATTATGTAGG
>MDTB01040519.1_pt1 | contig 16073 bp, 9 predicted proteins | sample 811161 | NCBI WGS metagenome assembly MDTB01 (sample SAMN05326650, study PRJNA326480) | marine metagenome | isolation source: seawater | place: Mediterranean Sea | collected 2009 | reverse complement strand
TTGATTGTAAATGGTGAAATAATTGATAAATCAAGACCTATTTTGGAACCACAAGTATATCCAACTGCTAAAATTATTAGTACTGTATCTTCAATTAGTGGTGTAGGACCAAATAAAGGAATATTTGTTGACAATGTTGATTCATTCTTCTATGAAGAAGGAACTCATATCGAACCTGGTACTCATGTTGAAGATATATCACAATTAAAATACAATATCAATATCAACCAAGTTGATGCACTAATGGTAGAAGGTCAGATAGTTGTAGGAGCTGCTGCAACTGCTATAGTTTCAGCAACAGGTTCAATATCTTCAATTGACATTACTGAACCTGGTAGAGGTTATCAATCAGTTCCAACTGTAAAAATAGCACCACCAGTTGGTTCAGGTACTACAGTGGGGATTGGTTCAACTGCATTCGCTACAGCATCAGTTTCAAATGTTTCTGCTCTTGGCAATGGATTTGTTTCTGGAATTACTTTAAATACAATAGGTCTTGGATATACTAGAAGTAATCCACCTCAAGTTATTATTGAAGAACCACCACTTAAAAAAGAAAAAATAACTTCTATTAATAATGTCGAAGGATTTACTGGAATCATTACTGGTATAAAAGAAGTAACTAATAGTGGACAACTTGGAATTAAATTCTTCTTTAGATGTGAAAGAGCAGGAGAAGTAGCAGATAATTTACAAGTTGGGTATCCAGTTATGATTACTGACACAAACGTAGGTAATGGAATTACTTCGAGAGATGAAGGTGGTGCAGTTGGTATTGGTACTGAATTCTTAGACAATATATACGTTGTTAAATCTCGTGTTGCAAGTGGTAGTGAAAATGGTGAGATAACCTGTGATATATTAAATGGACAAACAACGGGTATACCAGGAGCAGGTGTGACTGGATTCTATAATATAGGTAACACTGGAATAACATCATCATTAGGTCGATTAAGTTGGGGGAGATTATATAATGCTACAAGGTCAGATGATCCAATTTTTATGATGACACAAGGATTCACAGTTAATTCTGGATTAACAACCTTCCCAACAATTCAAAGAAAACACTACACACAGGCATCTCTTAGAGGTTTAAGATCTAGTGGTGCTATAAGAGTGTTTGGACTTTGATTAAATAACCACTATAAATAAAAAGAAAAGTAAAATTTTAAGATGTCGGCAATAGTTACTGACCAATTTAGAATTCTGAACGCAAATAATTTTGTAGAATCAGTAGAAAATACAAATAATTCTTACTATGTTTTTGTGGGATTAGCAAATCCTACAGGATCAGGAAGTTTAGTAGGTTATGGTAGATCATCAAATTGGAACTCAAATACACCATCACCAATAGATAGTTTTACATATAGATCACACACTAGTGATACTATGATGTTTGGTAAGAAGGTATCATCTGCAAATATAAGAAGAATTATAAGAAGAATTGATTGGACATCTGGAAATAGATATGAAATTTATAGAGATGATTACAGTGCTTCAAACCCAAGTCCATTAACAGCAGCAAATAGATTATATGATGCGAACTACTATGTACTTAATTCCGACTTTAAAGTTTACATTTGTATTGATAATGGATCAACAGGAGATAACCCTCTTGGAAATGTATCCCAAGATGAACCAACATTTACAGACTTGGAACCATCAAAGGCAGGAAATAGTGGTGATGGATATATTTGGAAGTATCTTTTCACTGTTTCACCTAGTGATATTATTAAATTTGACTCAACTGAATTTATTACTGTCCCAAATGATTGGTCAAGTAGCACAGACTCTCAAATTAGAGCGGTAAGAGAAAATGGTGATTCGTCTGTAAATGAAAATCAAATTAAACATGTTTTCATAGAGAAAGCTGGTAGTGGATATGCAAATGGTTTGAGTCAAGAGGTTGACATAATAGGTGATGGAACTGGAGCAAAGGCAAGGGTAGACGTTGTTAATGGTTCAATAACAGATGTTACTGTTAGTGCAGGTGGTAAAGGGTACAGTTATGGATTAGTGGATTTAGGCACATTAAACAGTAACGTTGGAACATTACAAAAAGCAAAATTAATTCCAATAATTCCCCCTAAATTGGGACATGGTAATGATGTTTATACAGAGTTAGGAACTGATAGAGTCATAGTATATGCTAGATTTGATGATTCAACAAAAGATTTTCCAATAGACACTAAATTTTCTCAAGTAGGTATTGTAAAAAATCCAACAAAAGTAGGAACTGCTATAACTTTTACTAACAATACTTATTCTTCACTACAAGCAGTAAAATTTAGCACTGTTAGTAATACTCCTCAAGTTGGTGAAGAAATAAGACAAGTATTAACAACCGCACCTAATACTGGTAAAGTTGCAACAGGATTCGTTGCTTCTTATGATGTAGAGACTAAAGTTTTAAAATATTTTAAAGATAGGTCACTACAATTCAACAAAACAACCTACGACCATACTGATTATGCAGGTATTTCTACAAGTGGTAGAATTTATGAAATTGAGACAGGAACTAATGCAAATAATATTGAGGGAACAAGTTCTACGTTTAATGGTTCAATTCAAATCAATTTTTCAGGAATAACAACTAATCCCACTGGTAATAAATTAATTAATTTAGGAACCAATTTTGTTTCAGGGTTGTCTGATTCTGAGATAAATAAAGGGTCGGGTGAAATAGTTTACTTAGATAATAGACCATTAATTGTTAGAAACTCCCGTCAAAAGGAAGATATTAAAATCATACTAGAATTCTAAAATGCCACAAAAGACTAATTTAAATATATCACCTTATTATGATGATTTTAATAAGGATGATCAATTCTATAAAATCCTATTTAAACCTGGATATCCTGTACAGGCAAGAGAACTAACTGGTCTACAATCTCTTTTACAGAATCAGGTAGAGGCATTTGGTAAACACATATTTAAAGAAGGTTCAATGGTCATACCTGGTGGTATTGAGTATGATCCTACCTACTTTTCAGCAAAAATTAATTCTACACATTTAGGAATCGATGTATCTGTATATTTGAACAATTTAATATCTAATAATGATGGAAAAGGCACAAGGGTAAGAGGACAAAATTCAGGGATAGTAGCCACAATAAAAAATTTCATTCTTCCTCCAGAGGAAGGAGTTGATGATATTACTATTTTTATAAAATATAATCAATCTGGTAATAGTGGTGAGAGCACTGCCTTTCCTGATGGTGAGGTTTTGATATTAGAAGATAGTTTAACTTATGGAAATACAACTTTAAATATTGAAGAAACTGTCTTAACTTTAGTTTCTGAAAGTGCAACTGCGACTGGTTCTGCTTTTGGTGTAAACAAAGGAGTTTATTTTTTACGTGGATTATTTGTAGACGTTCCAACATCTTTGATTGTATTAGAACCATATTCAAACAGTCCTTCATATAGAGTTGGTTTTCAGATTATAGAAGAAGTTATTAATGCTAATGACGATTCTTCTCTTTACGATAATGCAAAAGGATTTACTAATTTTGCTGCTCCAGGTGCAGATCGATTTAAAATAAGTGTTAAATTATCTAAAAAAAGTTTACAAGATTATGATGATACCAATTTTGTAGAATTATTCAGAACTACAGAGGGAGAAACTAAAAAACTACAAGACCAAACAGTTTACTCAGAACTTAAAGAGTATTTTGCAAAAAGAACTTATGATGAATCAGGCAACTATTCAGTAGAACCATTTAGAGTAAATACACAAAATTCTTGAAATGATGAAGTAGGATCAGGTGGATTATATACTGCAAACCAAAAGACTGACAAAGGAAATGATCCTTCAGAGGATTTAATGTGTGTCAAGTTATCACCAGGTAAAGCATATGTTAAAGGTTTTGACGTATACCTACCAGGAACCACCGTTGTAGACGTAGAAAAACCAAGAGATACTAAAACTGTCAAAGCAGCATCTATCCCATTTAGTATGGGTAGTATGATAAAGGTAAATCGTGTTAATGGAACTCCTTTTATTAATATTGGAGGTAATGATACTAATGTCATTGAACTAAGAAATAAAAGAGTAGGAACTACTCATGGTACAACTGTTGGTACAGGACTTACTATCGGAGAAGCAAGAGTCTATTCATATGGTTCTGATACATCTTATACTGGTCAAACTACAGAATTTGATTTACACTTGTATGATATTCAAACATTTACAACATTAAAGGTAACTAGTTTAACCAATTTTACTGAAAAAACTAAAGGAACAAGAATTAGAGGATTAGCTAGTGGTGCTATTGGATATCTTGCTTATCAGGCAAATTCTACTGGTGCAAATGAATTAACACTCTCACAAACAACAGGAACATTCATAACAGGAGAATCAATTATTTTTAATGAAAGTGATTCTACTGAAAATGTTTCAATTAAATCAATAATTCAATATACAACTGATGATATAAAATCTGTATTCCAAAGCAAGTTCTCTGCTGGTATTGCAACTTTTCATGCCAATACTGTTCTCTATGATCGTGTTCTACCTAATTTTTCATTATCAGATGAATTAAATGTTGTTGGTACTGCTGCAAGTGTAGCAAATAGAAGTTTTGCAGGTGTGGGTATCAATACACTTTCAATAATTTCATATAGTAATAAAAGTTTTGAAGACCCTAACTATAACGAAATTAGTAGTATTTCTGCAGATGGAAAAGTATTAGAATTAAGTACTACTACAAATGTAGCTGGTATAAGTACGGGAACTATTAATGCTGGTAAATCTACTTTTAGGATTAAAGTTCCTAAAATTTTAAACATCGGAAATTCTGGTATATTTACCAAACTACCTAGAACCGTTATCTCAAATGTAGACACTTCCGCTTCTAATTTAATAATTAGTAGACAAATAACAAATCAAAATGTAAGTAGCAGTGCTCTTTCACTTAACACACAGGCGGGATTAGATGCCTCCGTAGGTATAACAAGTGCTTTCTTTGAACCATTTGATTCTGAAAAATATTCAATTACATATCAAGATGGTGTAATCGAACCTCTTACATCAGATCAAGTTACAATAACTAATGGTGGAAATGATATTTCTTTCACAGGATTATCAAAAGCAACTGCAAGTGAAGTTACTGTTAATGTAACATTGAAAAAAGTAGGTGCTTCTAGTAAATCAAAAGATTATTTAAGAAGTCAAGAATTAGAAGTTACACGTACTTCAGGTGTTAATACTTTAAATGGTCTTGCGATACATAACGGATATGGATTACGTGTTGAAGATAAAGAAATATCTTTAAATGTTCCTGATGTAAATAAAATTATTGCTATCTATGAGTCAAAAAATACTGCTAAACCAGTATTAGATACAGTAAAATTTGTATCTGGACTAAATCTAAACACAAATGCAATAGTAGGTGAAAAAATAATTGGTGCTGATAGTAGGGCAATAGGGCAAATAGTTAATCTTCCTAATGCTACTGATGTAGAATTTATTTATTTAAATGGAAATAAATTTGTTGTTGGTGAAGTTGTCACCTTTGAAGAGTCTGCAACTGAGACTATATTGCAACAAATAGTAGTTGGAAACTTTATCGATAGAACAGAAAATTATATTCTAGATAAAGGACACAAAGCACAATATTGCGATTATTCTAAAATTGTTAGAAAGGCAAAAACAGCGATACCATCTAAAAAATTATTAATTATATTCGATCAATATCAAGTAGCAAGTGGTAATACTGGGGATTTCTTCTCTGTAAATTCATATACAAAAGATAGGTATACCAATGATATTCCATCTGTCAATGGTATTAGAACTACAGATATTCTAGACTTTAGACCAAGAGTAAATCCGTTTACAATTGGTAGTTCAGCAGCATCTCCTTTCGCATTCTCTAGTCGTGCTTTTGAATCTACTAATCCATTTATTATAACACCAAATGAAAGTTCAATTTTAGGATATAGTTATTACTTAGGTAGAGTTGATAAATTAGTCATTAATCAATATGAAGAAGTACAATTAATAAAAGGCGAATCATCAGATGTTCCAGCATCTCCGACTGAGGTTGGTAATTCAATGGAAATTGCTACAATATCTTTACCACCTTATCTATTTAATACTGTCAAAGCACCTAATATTCAGTTACAAGATAATAAGAGATTCACAATGAGAGACATTGGTGCACTTGAAAAGAGAATTGAAAATTTAGAGTTAACAACATCTTTAAATGCACTTGAAGTTAACGCTCAGTCCTTTGAGGTGAGAGATGCTGATGGTCTTAATAGATTTAAAACTGGAATTGTTGTTAATAGTTTTTCTGATAGAAACTTTATTGACTTTACACCTGAAACAGGTTCACGTTGTGATGTGGATGTAATCAATAAAGAATTAATAAGTGCTGTTGACTTTTGGTCAATAAATCCAGAGTTAGCTCTAAATCCTAGTATTGATATAGATGCTGCCGATTTAAATTCTAATTTAAAATTACTAGATACAAACTGTAAAAAAACTGGTGATTTAATTACATTAGATTATGCAGAAGTAGATTGGTTAACGCAACCACAAGCAACTGAAGTTGAAAATGTAAACCCATTCAATGTCATTGTATTCATGGGTGGTATTATTTTAGATCCTCCATCAGATAATTGGACTCGCACTCTTTATCTTAATAATGATAGATTTGAATCTTCAGGTGCTAGATGGACTGAACAAGCTAATGATGAGTTTATTAAAACTATAAACGAAACACCTCTCGGTGAAGCTGGTTCGGGTCCAGTTGTGCAAGATATTCAAGATCCAGATTATAATCATTATAGAAGAAGAATAAGAATAACAAAAAGACTTGTTGCTCAAACTCAAGAATTTAAAAGAACATTTACGAATGTTTTAGAAGGTCCTAGTCATGAATTTGATTACGTTGAAAGTGTAAAAGTAACTTCTGCAGTTGATCCGTTCATGCGTTCTAGAAACGTATTCTTCAATGCAAATGGATTAAGACCTTTAACTAAACATTTTCACTATCTCGATAATGGTATTCCTGATATTATTCCTAAATTAGTTGAAATTAATATGGTTTCTGGTACTTTCAATGTTTTTGAAAATGCTAAGATAGAAGTTAACGGTGAGCAAATCGGATTTATAAGAATACAAAAACCAAATCACAAGTTTGGTGATGCTTCAAGACCAGATGTAGGTGCTGGTTTAGGTTCTCCATCAGTTTTAGTTGAAGAATATACTGTTGATCCATATGACAATACAAGACCATCTCCATCAGATTCTTATTCTGCAACATCAAAACTTTTGAATATTGATACAATATCACTTGCAAATGTAGAAAAATACTTTGGTTATATTACTAAAGGTGCAAAAGTAATTGGTGAAAAAAGTGGTGCTGTTGCAACTGTAAGTAGTATTGACTTATTCAGTGATAACTGGGGAGATTTACTTGGAGCATTTTTCTTTAGAAATCCAAACACAACACCAAAACCACCTACTGTTTTTGCAACAGGTACAAAAACATTTAGAGTAACAGCAGCAGCAGAGGGCACTATACCAGTGCCAGGAAGCACTGAACATGCTAGTGATGCATCTGGGACATTTACAGGAACAGGAACCATACAGACCACTGTAACTAGCACTGTTACAGTAAGAAATCCACCCCCACCATCTTTCACTCGTCCAAGTGAAACAGTTCAAAAAACTAATTTAAATTATAGAGAAGAAAAACAAAAATATCTTGCTCCTCACAGAGATCCATTAGCACAATCTTTTACTGTAGATGAAACTGGTGCATTTTTAACTTCTTTTGATGTATATTTTAGATCTAAAGATCCATTAGCAAAATTATTTGTAGAATTAAGAGAAGTTGAATTAGGAACTCCAACAAGATTCTTAGTTCAAGATTATGCTCAAATTGCTGTCAATCCAAATAATATTAATATTTCCGATGATGCATCTGTAGCAACAACTCTTAATTTCCCATCACCGATATATTTGGAACCAGAAAAAGAGTACGCTTTAGTATTCTTATCACCTGCTTCGGATAAGTATGAAATGTGGGTTGCTACAATGGGTCAAAAGACTGTTGGTACAACTACTTTACCAGACGTTCAGAACGTAATTGTTTCAAAACAATATATTGGTGGTAGTTTGTTTAAATCTCAAAATGGTACAATTTGGACTGCAAGTCAATATCAAGACTTAACTTTTAAATTACGTAAAGCTTCATTTGTGGATTCTGGAACCACAACTTTCTATAATACACCAGTAGAAGCAGGTGATTTAAACACTCAAGTTTTACCTACAAACCCAATACATACACTTCCTAGAAAATTAAAAGTAGGTATTGATGGCACTGGTGCAAATAGAACAGTTTCTAATTTACCAATAGGTAGAAAGATAAGTTCTGGTACTGCTGGTGATGCTGAAAACAATAGTATAACAGGAATCATAGAAGGACAAGGTTCAGTTATAACTGGAACCGAAATTGTTAACGGTGGAACTGGATATTTACTATCACCATCTCAAAACAATATTCCTCTAGTTTCTTTAACTGGAAATGGAACAAATGCAACTGCTAATTTAACTTTAACAGGTGAAGTTATAACATCAGTTTCAATACAATCTGGTAGTTCTGGGTATAAAATAGGTGACGTTCTTACAATCGATAATACAAATGTCAATGTTAAGAGAGGTTCTGGATTTAAATTAATCGTAACTGCTATCAATCCTCAGTTCGATACAATTTATTTAACTGACGTACAAGGTGATTCATTTACCAATAATGAAGATTTAGTTACTTATGGTGCTAACAATGATACTAGAGCTGTTATTACTGGTGTTAAAGTAAATGGAGCATCATCATTGTCTAGTGGTGATTTATATACAGGAAAAGTTATAGAAGTTACTCAATATAATCACGCTCATCATGGTGCAACAAACCAAGTTGATATTAAGAATGTTAAACCAGATACAACGTTAGTTTCTACCACAACTGATCTAACCGCAGATGGAACTACAGTATCATTAGGTAATACTTCACCGTTTTCTAGTTTTGCTGGACTAACAACTGCTAGAGGTGAAGCATTAATGGGAGAGGAAATTGTATCTTATGTTGTAGGCACGGGTCAACTTACATTAACAAGAGGTATTTTAAACACTACAGCAACGACTCATGAAACAGGATCAACTATTCAAACTTATGAAATTGCTGGAATGCCATTAGTCGGAATCAATACGACACACACAGTTCCTACTAATACTACACTTAAGAATGCTTCTAATATTGATAATTATTATCTTGAAGTAGATATTGCTGGTATTTCACCTGCAAGAACAGGTAAATCTCTATTATGTTTTTCAAATGAAAAAGGAATAGGTGGTAGTAACGTTAAAATATCACAAAATCATCAGTTTAGTTCATTAACACCACAATTTAATGTAATAACACCTGGTAGCACTACTAGTATTAACGCATCATCTAGAACTATTAGTGGAACAAGTGCTAATGGAACTGAAATTTCATTTATAGATCAAGGATTTGAACCAGCAATACTTAATGAAACTGTATTCTATCCAACTCCAAGATTAGTTTGTTCAAAAATAAATGAATCATCTAAACTTACAAATTTGCCAAGAAATAAATCATTATCTCTTAATGTGAATATGAGTTCTTTAGATCCTAATTTATCACCTGTTTTAGATGTTAAAAATGCAACATTTATTTTAGGTAGAAATAAAATCAATAATCAGATTGGTATTGAAAATTATGCTTCTGATAGTAGAACAAATCAATTAGAGGATGATCCACATGGTTCAATATTCATAACTGAAAGAGTTAATTTAAAACAACCAGCAACTTCTCTCAAGGTATTAATAGGTGCAAGTGTTCAACCAGAAGCAGATTTTAGAGTATTTTATAGATTATTCAGTGCTGATTCAAGTGAAGTTTCACAAACATACAGACCTTTTCCTGGTTACAAAAATATGATTGATACTGATGGTGATGGATTCGGAGATTCTGCTATCGATTTATCTTTAAATGATGGAAGAGCGGATAAGTATGTTGAACCTAATGCATTTGATAAATTTTCAGAATATCAATTTACTGCAGATAATTTAGAGCAATTTGGTGGTTTTGTAATTAAGATTGTCATGACATCAACTAATGAGTCATATCCAGTGAGATTAAAAGACTTTAGAGTATTAGCATTAGCATGATACCAGTTGAAGGACACAAAAATTTATTTCGTGATGAAAAAACTGGTGCCATAATAAATATGGATACTGCAGGTTATTCAAATTATATGTCTGATAAAAGAAGAAATTCTGATAAACAGACAGAAATGGATGACATGAAAAAAGAGATTGAAACTCTCAAATCGATGTTAAATGAGCTTGCCTCAAAGATAACATCATAGTAAATATAAATACTTTTTAGATCTGAATTGCTAACTTAGATGGCAGATATCAAAGTCAGAGTAGGACAACAGAATGCAACCAAGGTGATATCATCACTAGCGGGTGCTGGAACCCTCTCTCTTACAGAATTAAGTGACGTAAATGCCCAAACATTGTCCAATGGTATGGTATTAGTATATAATGGTGTGACGAAAAAATTTGATGCAACATTGGAGTTGACTCCAGGTGCAGGACAGAACTTAGACATCAATGGGGGTAACTTTTAATGGCCAGTATTATTAGAATCAAACGATCCTCTGGTACTGCAAAACCAGCTAGTTTGAATTGGGGTGAAATGGCATATGTAACTGGTATAGGCAGTTACGGTGGTACAAATCAATACAAAGATAGGGTATTTTTAGGAGATGACGGTACAAACGTTAATCCAGTAGGGGGACATTACTATACATCAATGATGGAACATACACCTGGTTCTTTAACTGCGGTGTCAAACACAAGAAATAGTGATGGTGGTATAGTTGCAGTTGTCGATAGTGATAGAAAAATTGATGAATGGAATGTAGATAATATTACTTTAAACGGAAATTTAATTTCTACAACTGATAATAATGGTGATTTAGTAATCCATCCAAATGGCACTGGTGACATAATGGTACCAGATGACACTAAAATAGGTTTTGGTGGTGGTGCCAATGGAACAGCTGCTCCTGATGCATATATTAGATATGATGAAGCAGGTGTAGACAAACTTGAAATCGGAGGTGCAGTTGCTAGATTTAGTAATACAACAGATGCAACCACAAAGGATACTGGTAGTGTAATTTTTGAAGGTGGTATTGGAGTTGAAAAAAATGTATTTGTTGGTGGAGATTTAATTTCTGATGGTGGAAGTGCAAGATTAGGTAATATAAGAATTGCAAGTAATGTCATTTCGTCACTCGCAGGTGCAGATAATACCATATTCATTGACCCATATCCAGATGGATTAAGTAATGAAGGTAATGTTATCATCAAAGGTAACTTACAAGTTGATGGTACAACCCATACAGTTAACTCAACACAGTCAACTGTAAACGATCCAATTATGACAGTTGGAGAAGTTACAAGTTCTAGAACTGTCATGGCAGCAATCGCCTCTGGTGTTTCTACTGCTATTTTAGATGATGTTGGTGGAATCGTTGTAAATGACTTAGTTCAAGGTACAAACTTACCTAATAGTGGTTTAACAACTGTTACTGCAATTAACACTGGTGCAAAGATGATTACCTTTACAGGTACATCAGCAGCAGGTATTTCAACTGGAACTCAATTTACTATAACTCATGCTACGGATACAAATACTGACCGTGGTTTAAGTTTTAAATATAATGTTGGAGTTGGTACTGCAAATACAAATGAGGGTTTCTTCGGACTTGATGATAGTTCAATCGCAGCTAGCACTGCTGGATCAGGAAATCATGGAACACACGCAGATGATAGTCGTAGATGGACTTATGTTCCTGATGCAACGATTACTGGTAGTGTTGTTGCTGGTACAAAAGGTTTCTTAGATGTAAAAGGATTATATTATCAATCAGGTAATTTTAGTTCTGGTGGTGTTGTTTGGTTTGATGATAAAGGTTTACAAAGATCGACTAACGCTCCTGCATCTCCAGTTATTACATCAAAACAAATATTAACTGCAGTTACTAAAGTTATATTAACAATGCCAGGTAACGTAACTCTTGCACAGGGAGATATTGTTAAACAAAATAGCACAAATGCTTTTGGTGTAGTTGAAAGTGTTGTAAGTGGTGCAACATCAGTTCCTTTAGTAGGAGTAGAGGGAACATTTAACAATTCAAATACGTTAGTTAGGGAAGGTCAAAGTGGCGGTCTTGCAAACTTAGCAGCACCATCTAGCGTAGCAACTACATATGTTAATAAGCCACACTGGACTTCGACCCTTGATGGAGGAACGTTCTAACATGCAGCAAAACAGTGAAGTAGATGTTAATGTATTAGTGAGCATATATCATACAAAATTAGCAGCAGCATTGAACCAGAATGTTCTTTTGGAAGCAAAACTCCAAACTCTAAAAAATGATTTTGAAAAAGAAAAAAATGAACTTTTAGAGGAATTAGCAAATTTAAAGGATGAATAATGGCAAAACCATCAACCAGACAAGGATTAATCGATTATTGTTTTCGTAAACTGGGAGCACCAGTTTTAGAGATCAATGTTGATGATGATCAGGTAGGTGATTTAGTTGATGATACTATTCAGTATTACAATGAACGTCATTATAATGGTATTGAGAGAATGTATCTTAAGTATAAGATAACTCAGGATGATATTGATAGGGGAAGAGCAAAAGGAACAGAGGGAGTAGGTATAGTCACTACAACTGGAACATCCACAAACATATCTGGATACGGAACTACAACATCTAATTTTTATGAAAATTCCAATTTCTTAGCAATTCCAGATCATGTAATAGGAGTCAATAAAATATTTAAGTTTGATTCGAGTTCTATTTCAGGTGGAATGTTTAGTATTAAATATCAGTTATTTTTAAATGACTTATATTATTTTAATTCAGTTGAGTTATTACAGTTTGCAATGACAAAGACTTATCTAGAAGATATAGATTTTTTACTTTCAACAGATAAACAAATAAGATTTAATCAGAGACAAGATAGATTATATATGGATATAGATTGGGGAGCTCAATCACCTGATACATTTATTGTAATAGATTGTTTCCGTGCTCTTGATCCTGATGAATTCACTCAGGTTTATAATGATCCATTTATCAAACTTTATTTAACTTCATTAATTAAAAAGCAATGGGGGCAAAATTTAATTAAATTTAGGGGAGTTAAATTACCAGGTGGGATTGAAATGAATGGTAGAGAAATTTATGATGATGCTGTTAGAGAACTTGATGCTCTTAAGCAGAAAATGTCAACAGAGTATGAAACTCCACCTCTGGATTTTATTGGGTGATCCTTCATGGCATTAAATCCGTATTTTTTACAAGGTTCTAGAGCAGAGCAAAGGTTAGTTCAGGATCTAGTTAATGAGCAACTCAAAATTTATGGTGTAGAAGTAACATATATTCCACGAAAATATGTAAATCAACAATCCATAATTGAAGAGGTACAATCATCTAAGTTTGATGATAATTTTGCAATAGAAGCATATGTAAACACATATGAAGGGTATGCTGGTGCAGGAGATGTATTAACTAAATTTGGTATGAGTTTAAGAGATGAAGTAACTCTTACTATATCAAAAGAAAGATTTGAAGATTTCATATCACCATTTATGAGTTCTGATGAAGATATAGAATTAGCATCAAGACCTAGAGAAGGAGATTTAGTTTATTTTCCATTAGGGCAAAGATTATTTGAAGTAAAATTTGTAGAACATGAAGATCCTTTTTATCAATTAGGTAAAAATTATGTTTATCAATTGAAGTGTGAACTCTTTGAGTATGAGGATGAGGTTATTGATACTTCTATTGATGCTATAGATACTCAAGTAGAAGATGTAGGGTATATTACTAGTTTACAACTTGTAGGTGTTGGTAGAACTGCTACAGCAGTTGCAAATATAGCAACTGGTTATATTCGTGAAATATTCTTAAACAATGACGGATCAGGTTTTACTGGTACACCTGTAGTGTCAATTAGTACATCACCAAGTAATTTAAATAACTCAGATGCATCTGCAGTCGCATTCACAACTGAGAGAGCAGGTATGAAGTCAGTTGAGAAGATATTATTAACAAATGCTGGATTTGGATATACTGAAGCACCTGTAATTACTATTTCTGGAGGTGGTGGAATAGGAGCAGCAGCGACTTGCTCTATCGAAACTACCTTTAATGGTGTTGTAAGGTTTACAATGACTGATAATGGTATTGGTTTTGGCACCGCTCCAACCGTGACTATTGCTCAACCTGGTTCAGGTACAAGAGCCTTAGGTATTGCATCTATAGGATCTGTATCAGGATTCAATCAAGTTAATTCTATATTTGTTTCTAATCCTGGTAGAGGATATAGTTCAGCACCTACAGTAACTATTGCTAATCCAGAAACTATGAGTGGCATTGGAACTTACCAATTTAATGAAGTTGTTCAGGGAATGCGTTCAGGAACTCAGGCAAGAGTTAAAAGATGGGATTACGACACTAAAATACTTCAAGTTAGTAACGTTGGTATTGGAACAACTACAACAGGATTCTTTACTGGTGAAGATATAAAAGGACTTACTTCAGGTGCTTTATTCAGTGTTACAAGTTATAGTGACGATGATACTACCGATAAATATAATGAAGGAGATATTTTTGAGTCGGAAGCAGACTTAATTATTGACTTTTCAGAATCAAATCCATTTGGGAGTTTTTAAATGTCTAAACCTTTTAAATCATCGGATAAATTACCATATGATCCTTGGTTTGATTATAATCTTCCAACAGCAATTACCGATACTTTGCAATGTTGGATAGCAACAGAAAACACAGCAAAATGGACTACTGAAGTTGATGATAGTATACATGATAAAATGTATAATTTAGCAACGGATAGTGGTTTAATATTAGGTGGATCGGAGTTATTAGCGTAGAAAAATGTTAGGAAATTATTTTTATCACGAAATTATAAGAAAAACAGTTATCGCATTTGGCACATTGTTTAACGATATTCATGTGCAACATGATGATGGTGCAGGAAATGTTATATCTGATATCAAGGTTCCAGTTGCGTATGGTCCAAGACAAAAGTTTTTAGCAAGAGTTACACAACAGGCAGAATTGAATAAAGCAACTCAAATTACATTACCAAGAATGTCTTTTGAAATAACGAATATAGCATATGATCCAACACGTAAAGCAAGTATAACACAAACATTTAAAGCAAAAGACGTTAATAATGACAAGATGAAAAAGGTTTTTATGCCAGTTCCCTATAATCTTGGATTTGATTTAAATATTTTAGTTAAATTGCAAGATGATGGTCTACAAATATTAGAGCAAATATTACCATTTTTTCAACCTGCATTTAACATATCAATTGATTTAGTAAAATCTATTGGTGAGAAGAGAGATATTCCGATGGTATTACAAAATATAGCACAATCAGATGATTATGAAGGAGATTTTGTTACTAGAAGAGCATTGATTTATACACTATCATTTACAGCAAAAACATTTATGTTTAATCATATTGCAGATACTCCAGAAGGTCTTATCAAAAAAGTTCAATTGGATTACTATTCAAGCACTAATACTAGAACAGCATCTAGAGTTCAAAGATATACTGTTCTTCCAAAGGCAAAGAAAGATTATAATGAAGATAATGTTATAGATACTGCAGATGATTTATTAATTGAACCAGGTGATGATTTTGGATTTACAGAAACAAGTTCTTTCTTTGGTGATGCTAAAGATTTTAGTCCTACAAGGAAGGTAGATATCTAATGTCTAAAGGTTATGACTCTTTAAATAATACTTTCAACACTGATGGAAGTGTTGAGGTTGATGCAATTGTAAAAGCAGAGGAAGTAACTAAAGTTGATGAAGTAAAAAAAGATTATGATTATACAAGAGGTAATTTATATTCACTCATAGAAAAAGGGCAAGAAGCAATTAATGGTATTATGGAAGTTGCAGGAGAAACTGCAAGTCCA
>MDTB01086150.1_pt1 | contig 16074 bp, 11 predicted proteins | sample 811161 | NCBI WGS metagenome assembly MDTB01 (sample SAMN05326650, study PRJNA326480) | marine metagenome | isolation source: seawater | place: Mediterranean Sea | collected 2009 | reverse complement strand
TTCTTAAGCCCTCCGAAACACAGTGAATCGATTCCGTACTCTGTATTATCATATACGATTCCTCGTCCAGGTGAAACACAATCTCTATCTAATGTGTAATGACCCGGAACTTGCACATTCATATCATGCAGTGCATTTTTCATAGTTTCGCCAGAAACAGAGCTAAGTGACTTAATTGACTGCAGACCTGAAATCGCTTTAAAAGTCTTCCCTGACCATACATTATCTATCCACCATCCTGTGTAGGGTAGACCATTCGTTTGGGGATAGGTCCCTCCTTGGTAGGAGGGGTAGACCTTTGGATCTAGAGAGCCTGATACGTCGGCTGACCCTCCTGTGCCCTTAAGTCTAGAAGCTGATCCAGAGCAGCTGGTCACTGGAGTAACATAAAAAACAGGCTCTGCCACTGGGTATAGCCTTCTAGATTCATCGTCTGGTAGATGTCCAAGTGCTCCAATAAAATCAATTTGATGTTTTGTGAAATGGTCTAGTTTCTGAAGCGTCGTCCCTACAGATCGAGTGGCATTGTCAGAGGTTGGGGTTGGACACCTCCAAAGTTTTCCGTCTCTCTTGTCGCCTGTAGCTTTAGCTGCCGACTTCCACCCCTGGTGGTAACCATTTGTTAGTTGAATACCGTCACAAAATACCCTGAAGCCATTGAAGTCATCATCGGTCCACGTTTGGGAATTTGAACCACTAATAGAGCCTGATGAGAAAGACCATATAATTCCTGCGGAAGAACTTCCATCTACATAGTCTTGCCCATACTTCGCTCGATTTGATGCAGACTCTGTTAAGTGCTCATATATGTTTCTCCCAGCATTAGGATGTTGTGCATAGGCCCAGTGATGCCACTTTCCGTCTCGGATTGCTGCGTAAGCAACCTGATTTTGATATTCACTACAGTGGTACTTCCAGTCTACCCACGCCTCTGTTTCACCATGAGAGTTGTGCATAAAGCTAGTTACATGAACAGTGGCTTGTTTCCATTCCTTTATGTACTCAATATAAAATTGATTCTGTCGATGGCGTGATGATCCTAAGAAGTTGTGTGTCGCTGCCATGGTTCCGCTGTAGTCTTGGAGGTGATAAGAGCCAGAGTATGCCCTGTATATTACTCCTCCTGGATAGTCTGCTTGAGCAGACGTATGATCAGGCCCTGGAACTGTTCCACTTACATAAGTTCCGGACATCAGTTTATTCATGTTCAAGCCGGTTGGGGTTTGATAGCGCTGCTGAGCGTAGCCTGTGTGCAGATAGATGTGTGCATGCTCTCCGTAAGTACTGAGTGTAGGGCCTGTGTGGTTGGAGTTGGGGTTTAACCAGTTATAGCCGCCGTAATTACTTTGATCTTTCGTGCCTATCCGATAGTTTGTTTCTCCGTCGCCTCTCATCCATACACCAAAAGCCCAAGGTCTTGTAGGTGCATTTGCCCATCCAGCGGCCACTGTTTGACGTGGGAAGTTTGGATCAGCATCTCGGCCCCCCATTAAATTGGTCACCGGCGGTGTTGTGGATGAACTGTGCTTTAGGTGGGGTCTTTTCATTCCCATGTATCCGCCTAGTGCATACGCGACGCGCGTACCTGGCACAGTAGGGGAAAACGGGCTGTGATATAAGAGAGAACCTGACGGTGGTACGACAAATCCTGATCCTGTCCATGATCCAGTGTGTGATGCTGCAGTTCCACCGGGAGCATATGTTTCGGCACCTGGCTCATTTACTGCGTAGTGTGAAGAAGTTATGACAATCGCGCTTGGAGAAAGTGACCCGGACGCTAGCGTATTAGATGACAATTCAGGTATTAGACTTCTTCCATCTAAGTCAGATATGTACGGCGAGCTATCGAGTCCATTAGCAGAAAAACTCCACAGTGTTCCTGTTTGATACATTATAAATGTTGACGGGAAGTTGGTGCTTGACTTTAGTGAAGGCTTGTCGCCAAAGTTTCCGTCTTTGTCTAATCTAGCATGAAGAACTAGCTCTTGAGGCCTGGTCTCTACTCCAAATGAGCTAGTTAAAAACGGTACTGTATACTTTCCTCTCGGTGTCTTAAAAGTAAAGTTTAAAATTCCGTACTTTCCATCAGCAGTCAAAGTCTCATCTTTAATAAGTGAAGTTACATCCTCTCTGTCCGTCCCGTCTCTAAAAGGAGGTATTGTTGCTGATGGTTTGTACAAATAGCCCGGTTGGAATAGTGGTCCTGTGCGCTTGTTCTCATCAGGATTGTACAAGTCTTGAACTTTGTGATGATCCCACCAAGACTTATAAATTGGGCCGGAGCCGTCTGAAGCTGGGTGTTTTCCGGAAACTGCGGGGGTATAATTGTATTCTAAAGAAGATGTAACAACTCCAAAGTTGTCTAACAGATCCAGACCGAACACTTCAACGCCGTCGAGATATGGATCGCACCCCTTGATAAAGTCCTTTCCGTCTCTTGTGACAGTTCTAGAAGAAATTGACTGTACTTGATACTGCATCATTGCAGACCTTCTAAAGGCGTCAGTCAGAGTCATATCAGCACGAATACCTCGAGACTGAAACGGCACTTCCAGCGTTGAGTGATCAATTACCGCTCTAAGAGGAAACGGCTCCATGACGCCATCCATTAAGTTGATATCTGTTTGACACACCATATTAATCGGATAGTCTATTACTAGTGGGTCAGTGGTGACAATATTGACTGGATCGTTGTTAGCTGTGTCTTTAAAAGGCGTTGCATCTTGGAATATATCGGTCATTCCAAGGTCATAGTCTAGACGAAAATGAGAGGGGGCAATCCCTAGACCACTGGCTTTGACATGATTTGCGCCAGAGACATAATTTCTAGACCCGTCACCTGCTGATATCGCAATTTGTGACTTTTGCATGTACCACCAATGGTGGTTCCAGCCATCATCGGCGTCAGAAGGTTTTGCGTTTGTACCTGAGCCTGAAGAGGCTGCTTGAGGCTTTCCATTAATAAACGGCTTTAAGGTTGACCTTTGCTGGTATGGGTCGAAGGCAAATGATGATGGCACTTTTTCATCATCGAACGGCCTCAAGTCTCCTTTCCACGCCTTCCCATCTATAATTTTATGAAAGTCATTGTTAGGCCTCAGCTTGGAAATTGTAGTTCCGTACATTACATCAATATCATTGACATAAACACCTTGATCATACTTTCTTAGCGTGTTAGAGCCGGAGTATTCGTCTGGATAAATAATTTCAGCGGAGCTTCCTTTTGTTATAGATCCAGAGGCTACGCGTGCTGTTGTTCCCATCTAAAACCTCTTTATTTCGCCGACTAGCTGCTGTAAAAGTATTGTCCCTTTTAGACCATGTCTATTATTAGGCCCTACATACATATCATACGTATTATATCTCATTTTTGGCCTTTCCAGCATGTGAGGCTCAATAACAAAATTAACTCCTAAGAATTTTGTCCTTCTTGGAACCATTAGCTCAACTAAGTTTGCAACTGTTGCATCAAACCACTTAAAGAACTCAAAGAAGGTCTTAAAGTTAATTTTATCTGTCAGTCTGTTAAAATATACATCTCTTAAGGCAGCTAAGTCTGGATAGTCATCGGAGAACTGGAGTTCTGGGTTTCCGATATAGTTGTCAAATGCATCTAAAGAAGAAAATATGTTTATAATATCTTCATTTAAAGCTTGAACAGCGCTTACCTCAACACTAAATCTTGTATCGTCTATTGGTACTTCGTCTTCGGGAATGGCATGTAGAGGTGCTAATTGTCCTCCATACATCTTAACATTTTTCTTTGACTTAAAACTTCTAACTCTAATTCTATTGGACGCGTTGGCTTGATCGAACAGCGTTGACAGAGAAGAAAGTGTAATTGTTAGAGGTTTTATGACTTGCTTCGATGTCTCAAATCCTGATCCTGTACAGTGAAGATTATTTTGAGACATGTCATGTAGCGTTATTTTTCCTGACGCGTCGGAACCTGTTATTTTTTGTATGAAGTCTAAGTCTATTCTTAGTTTTTCCCACGATCCTGAAACTGCTGACACGAAGTTGAAATTCTTTTTCGGATCTTCTACGCCTAAAGACGTTGGATTTAAAATATGCTCTCGTGTCTCTTTCGGCGTCAGAGCTTTGGACCAAAATCTTGTATTTAATACCCGGCCGCCGAAAAATGTGCACATATCAATGTTTGAAACGTCAGCGGGAGCATATGACAAGCCGTATAGGTTGTTACTTGTTGGAATTGACTGCGAGCCTATCAGAAAAACTGATCCTGACACATTATTATTGTTTGTTCTTGTTGAAAGAACACTGTTGTCGTTGCCTTGAGGTGTTGTGTCATCAAACAGTTTTGAAGTTTCAAAATATTCTGCCAGCCTACCGCCTACTTGCTTACCTGCCCTTAAGAACCACGAAGATGAAGCAATGGATGCAGACATGTCATTTCTAATTCTACCAAAAGCAATATGCCACTCGCCGCCGTCGTATATGTTGACACCTGTCAATGGCATTGTGAACTTCGGAGCGTTAGCTTTAGACCATGTATCTCTAAATACTAGAGTCAAAGAACCTGTTGTGCTAGTTGCATTGGATCCTGAAAATGCAATAAGATTTAAAAATGTACTGTCTGCTAAAGTTGTTGTCGTTGACCCGGACGTTGTAAACCTGACCAAAGATCCTGTCATTGGATGAAAATAACCAATTGAAGAAAACGGTGTCATTTGATACGTCCCTTCGTATGTCCAAGATCCTGAAGTCAATATCCTGTTGTGGGCAGGAGTTGGACCTACGTGTGGTATGCCAGGCTCTTTTCTTCCTGTTGAGTACTTTCCTGTTGGGTAGTAAGGACCTAAAAGATTTGCTGATTTTAAAAATGGTCGATTGTTTGGAATTCCTTGTGCGTCTAAAGAACTACTAATATTTCCAAACGATCCTGAGAAGTCTAGCATTCTTATTATTTTCGTTCGAACCGTTCTTCTATCACTCAGTCTTCCTGTTCTAGATCCTCCAAACTCTCTAAATCTGAAGTTGTTGTCTGGGTTAATTCCCATGTTCCTCATCAAAGCTTTTATGCTGTGCATTGTACCTTTGCTTCTAAGAATTTCATTCATATCAGATAGAATTCTTCTCCATATCTGATTCTGAATATACTGCAAGCTGTTCTTAGACAGAACTGAGTCGACTTTGTGACCCTTTCTAGTATAAAACTGGTCTAGTGACTGGTCTGGAAAAAGCTCAGGCATTTGGATTCCATACGTCTGAGCCAGAAATGGTATGAACGTATCTGCTATTGTTCCTTCTGGCACAGGATCGATGTGAGCTAGTTTACCAAATGCGTCTAGATGCATTTTAATCTCATCAAAGAATTTAGCCCAAACAAATAAGAACGAGGCGATAATTTGAGCAGATCCCATCTTTCCACCGCCTGGAAAGTTTGCAGTACCCTGAGTGTATCCGTCAGTCATATTTCCAAGCTCTTTCGTACCGAACCCTTCAAATATACTGGCTTCTTGGAAATAATGTTTTGGCACTAACTTTGTAATTAAATTAGGGTTGTTTGCGTCGTAGTCTGATGCTGATGTTAGGAGGTCAGTGTTTAGGTTTAGTACATCAGGATAAGACGGAAAAAGTACTGGGCTTTCTTCTGTTAACTCTAGAGGGAGTGGGTGTGCCAAGCCTCGAGGTTCTCTAAGATATTCCTGAAACCCTGTGACTGTGGTGTGCAAAGAATTACCTGAATAGTCGATTGTAACATTGTTTGATGTATAGGACCCCGTTGGCTCATTAAACTTAAAGTATAGTTTAAGCTTTTTGTCTGGATAGACAGACTGTTTTCCATGCGCCCTCTGAACCCCTCCTGTTCTAGTTTGATGATATATTTTTAGCTCATCAATTGCGCCGGAGAGTGTTTGGTTAAATTGAAGACCGTTTGCAGTTGGGCCAAAAACTCCCATAGCATGATTTGATCCGCTCCCAATAAACATTGAAGAGTGCGAGTAGCCAAACGCGCCCATCTCATTCTTAGATGAAGATGACTGCAGTTCAAAGTTTCTGTATAATCTAATTTTATTTTCACCTGGATTAGTATCATACACAGCACAAATATGCTGGAAGTCTCCTTTAGATATGTCCATTGAAGCACTAATATAGGATGTTCCGGAAGACACTAGCATTATAAAAGAGCCGGAGGCGTCGCTGGCTTCAGTGCCGCTTACTGCTAGCGTAATTCCAGTAGATGATCCACTTAGCCGCTGTATAACTACTTGATTGTCAAATTGTGTGCTGGCAGGAATATGGAAGTGAAAATCAAACGAAATAGGTTTGACGCCTTGATCCAAGACTGAAAAACCATCTGTCGCTCTAGAGAGTGTTGGTGAGTAATTACCGGGCTGATCTTTTACCTCAACATAAGTTCCTGTGTCTGTCCCTCCATTAGCTTCTGCAGCTCCTGAAAAATGTAGAAACCCGCGAAACTTTGGAAATCTTCCGTATACCCATTTTTCAAACCCTGTTAGTCTGTCAAAGAATTCTAAATGCTCACTTCTTGAACCGTCAAAGGGGTAACTATTAATGATCACATCAAAAGCTGCGTTAACTTTTGCCTCTGCTGAGTTGAAAAACGTGTGATTTTCAAACTTATTCCAGTCTACAGCTAGCTGCTGAGTTGACTTCAAAGGCGAGCCAGGAGCATCATACCTAAATGATTGCGTCACAGACTGAATTGAGCCTGTGTGTTGGTCAGCAGAAACTTCAATCACAGGAACAGATCCCTCTGTTAGACCTCTAATTACAGAAGGGGTAAATAGGCCGGGACCTCCATGAAAAAAGTTTCCTTTTCTACTCATTACACAACAACCTTAAATCGAGGGCTAGCATCAGTTAGTCTTGTCTCTGACCCTCCATCTACTATTAAAAATTCTAAATGATACACTCTATTTCTATGAAGTGCATTCATATGAAAGTCAAAAAACATACCATCAGCGTCTGTAGAGCAGAGAGTTGCCTTGTTTCCTTTAGAAAAAGGAATTACTATTTTTTTGGCGTCTGAGTCGACAACTCTATAGTAGACTTCATCATAGATCACACTCTTTATATTCCTGGCAGTTTTTGCTGGAGTATTTTGTTGTGTGTATGTATCAATACCAAACAGTCTAAACTTCACTTTGTCTGTATCGGCGTAAGTCGACTTCATATTTGTTACTTTTATTTTTGCATTTCTAGAAACAAAAGATGAAGCATTTCTATTTGGTGCCTTAATTGTCAAAGATCCTGTATAAAAACCGACTGTTTCGTCAGCAGAGTGCCAGTATTCTTCAAATGTAAGAGATCCACTTTTAACAGCAAAGTTGTGAACAGTCGATCCACCATCTACAACTGTTTGATCAGAAAATGGTAAAGCAAAAGTTGCTGAGTAAATTCCTGTCATTCCGGCGCCGGTAGTTGAGCCAGTGTGTTGAGATGCTGTTAAAACTTTGGAGAAAGATCCTGTTTTAATTGTAACAAACATACATTCAGAACCAACTAGCGGCGTAAGAGATGATCCAGAAAGAATATTTGCTCGTTTTCCTCTATGATAATTTGTCAAGAATAGAGAACCAGAAACGTCAAACACAAAATTTTCATGGTGGTCTTGAATGCTGTCATTAAATGAGATATGCATTTCAGGCCTTATGAATATATTCATTGAGTGCCTTGAGCCAAACCGCTTAACAAACCTTGTTTTATTATCCGTTTCTTCAGAACCAGAAAAAGCAATTCTAAATCCGTGATTGCTTATCTGATTTGTTAAAGTTGCTGATACTATCTTTGTAACATCTAGTACTAAGTCTTCTGTTCCTTCATCAAAGTGTTGTGTTGCTCCAAAGTCAACAACACCTGACCCCAAAGACCCAGAGGAGATGGCGTCAATATCTGTAGAACCTTTAAGACCTACGTTTCCTGCTCCGGTTACATTCCATGGATAGACAACTCCGCCGGAATAAGAGGCAGTAACAAAATTGCAAATATCTAAATCAGCAAATCCAGACACATCTCTGCCACGACCTTCATCAAATGACATAGACAAAGGATAAGCACATATGTTAAAATTTCTCGGTACTGATTGGGCATTAACAATATTACGCAGCTTAAGTTCAGCCTTGAATGTGCTATCAGTTACATCTAGTGTTGATGCTGTCAGATCAGAAAGAGTATCAAAGTTAAACTTAATTAATATTCTAGAAAGTTCTATAGGGTTTGAATCAGGTTTAAGAGATGACTCATTGTATAGCTTAAACAGGTCTAATGTTCCGGCTCTACCGGTGTTGGCATCAGTAGCCTTATAAGAACTGTTAAGAATTTTGTTCGTAATGTAGGCATCTTTGCTGGCTGTGAGTATTAAATACATTTTCTATTCCTTATAAAGCGCTTCCGATGATATCGCTATCCGGATACTTTAGCTCAAATATATTTCCTGGTGGGCCTACAATTATCTTGTTTCTGGTAGATCCGGCATAGTCAAAGTAAAAATCAGAGTAAGTTCTATCATTATCCACGCCAGTCTTTGGTGTGACTTCTAAATTAAGCAAAGAAACTACACCCGGTGTATTGATTATCACATTTGTAATATCGTCTAATAAAATAGGTTGATCAATTTGAAAATTATCAATCTTCATAATGTCTCTAATTCTAGAAATAACTGTTTGAATTACTCCGTTTTTATTTGCCCCTGGCGCTGACATTATTCCAAACTTTACTTGAAAGTTAGACACGCTAGCGTCTAATATATCTACTGCATCTGATATCAGCCTGTACTCATTTAAGTACGTACTTAAGTTCTTTTTAAGCGCATCAGGTGATGTTGTTAGCTTGCCGAATCTGTCTCTACTAATAATAAACAATTCTGCAGAGAGAGGATTTACAGGATTTGTTCTAATTCCTGCACGATATACCCTTCCAAACTCATTAGGCATTGTGTAAATCCTGGACAGTAAGTCCTGCTTGCTTACAATTCTAGACTGCATCTGGCGCGCGCTGGGTATTTTAGTTCTTAAGTCTTCCAGCGTTGGCGCTCGATCTCCACCTCGAGCTGGGTCTAAGTTTTTAATTTCAATACTGCCTCGAACATAAACAGCATCAGCAGCTGTTGGGGTATTTTGAAAATCCATGTTTAGATGTTTTACTAGTCGTATTGAACCTGCGGCGACATTATGGCTTAGACCTCCACCATGGCGATATCTGATTTTTAGCTTAACACCTTTGGGGCTTATTCCAAGTGTCTGTGTTTTCAATAGAGAGTTTGGATCAATTGAAAATCTAGAAAATGTCTTTTTTCCATATAAAGGAAGTGACAGAGTGCTAGGATCTGGTATTATATCATCATCAAATGTTTCTGCATCTCCTGATCCGAACCTAACAGTTGTCAGTCTAGTTGTTGGATTGTGATTAGCAATAAATCTTCTTGGTGCTGATATTACTTCCAAGTTCATTGGGACATAATTACCGTCTTCGTCTAGATTCATTACTGCTCTAAAAACTGTATCTTGTGACAGAGTCTCAGTTTGGTAGTATACGTTGCCATCAGAGTCTGATACTGATATGATATCACTTACATCAGTATTTAGAAGTGTCAGCTCTCTAAATGGCACATGTGCTGTACCAATATTAAATTCATCTACAGTTTCATTACCAGAAACACAAAGTCCCTGTAGCGACATGACATAAGAAGAAGGATTTCCGGCGTCGTTTTTCTCAAATATTGTTAAATTGGCGTAATAGTTCCCTTCTTCATCTTTTGCAGTAAAATCTAAGTCTTCAACAAGATTAAAATTAATTCCAGTGGCTGACGTACAAACAGTGCCATTTCTTATGACGGGAAGCGATGACGCTTTAGGCCCGTACGTTCCATCATTTTTTTGTTCGGCAGGAATTTTTAAATAAAACTTAGTGTATACAGAGGAAGGCGAAGACCCAACAACTTCAACGCCTACCATTCTAAGGTGTCTTAGAATGTTCTTTCTTTCGACTGCAGTTAGAGGATTTAATTCTGTAAATTGATGATCTAGATAATAAGAAAGAGAGTCACCAACAAATGATGCCATATCTAAAAATAGGCCACCCATTGAAGCCTCAGAGAAGTCTTTTATTTTATCCGGAAAGTAAATCCTTGCATAAGAAAGAAGTTCTGCTCTAAATGACTCAAAGTCTTTTGCAAGAAATGTTCTCGATCTAGACTTTTTTATTTTGTTTTTGACATCAATTCCCATATTATTCTACCCAGCTGAAAATATTATTGCTTCTAAAAGCCGCTCTTTGTTATCTAGTCTAGACACTTTATATCCAATTCTTACACCAACTTTAGCAACGTGCTCGTTGTCATGACGCTCGATAAGCGGCTCAAATGTCATGAGTGTTATAAACGGCATATACTTGTTTGTTGTTCTTCTAATTCTTCTAATTGCTTCGGTGTCTGCCTGTTCTGATCCGATATTAAATGCTAACTCTGTTAAATTTCCTCCGAAATCAGGAAGTCCTAATCTTTCACCATGGTTTGTCATAATCATATTTCTAAAATTATCTGCTAGCTGCTCAGCAAAGTCATAGTGCATTTCAAACAAGCCGTCTGAGTTGTTACCAAACGACATTGGCACTTTAATACCAACCGGGTGTTCCTGGCGCTCTGTGATGCCTCTTACTTTTCTGTCTTTTATGTCAACTGTTAGCTCGCCGACCGACGCAAAGTCATATTTCTTACGAATACCCATAAGCGCTGTTCCTGTTCCTTCTTAGATTAAATATAACCAGGTGAAGTTTCTCTGCAGTTATACGTAAAAATCATTTAAGAACTCCATATAAACCACCACTCGGTCCTGGGAGCGCATGATGTACGGGAATTATAGGCACAATTGTGGCGCCGGCTGCTACAGGACGAATCGGTGCAATACCTACAGTTTCGCACATAACCGGTGGCATTGCTACAGACTGAACGCCTGTTATGTCTACCCATGCGTTCATAAAATAGTCATGAATTGCAGACCCCATAGCTTCCCCTAAAGCATCTATGATAGGATCAGCTCCAGTGTGTGAGTCGAACGCTCCTCCGTTTCCGGCGGAGTGGGCGGCTTCCTTCGCAGTTTTGAAAGCAGCTTTTAACGCCGCCTTCAAAGGGTTGACGGCAACTCCTATGCTGGAGCCAGATGGACCGGCTGGTTCCGGGGTTGTAAATGCAGCCACTACTGCATTAGCAGCAGACTCTGCACCTTCTGCAACTGTATCAAGCAAATCTCCTTCGCCCTCTCCTTCTTCTGACATCTTTTCTCCTTTTTATTACTAGTATATATTACTGAAGCTTTCCAAAACCAGCATGAACAGTTATTATAGGCATAACTGTAGAACCTATGTGCACTACAGGAGACCCTGCTGTTAAAACCATTACACCCGGGGCTTGAGTCGAGACAACTGCTCCAATATTTACGTCCGCATCCAGCGCATATTTGTGTATGGCGGCGCCGATGGCATCGCCTAAAGCATCTATGATAGGGTCAGCTCCGGTGTGTGAGTCGAACGCTGCGCCGTTTCCGGCGCTGTGGGCGGCCTCTTTCGCAGTTTTGTAGGCAGCCTTAATTTCGTCTTTAAGTGTAAATACTGCTGATGCTAGTGGCATAACCTCTCCTACTCTCCAAAAATTCTTTCTGACTGTATACTTGGTATTTTTCCCTTAAGGGCATCACAGTCCACTTTTAATTGATTCGCGCCTTGATTTATTTGTAATGATGGCGCGCCATAACCGGGTGTACTGTGAGTCATTACCTTGGTGCAAAATTGAATTATCTTGTCGTACGTCTCTGTCAAAAGATTGTTTAGATCTGAGTACCTGACATACGGTTGTGAACTCTTTGGGCCTGGTCCGCTTCCTTGGTCTGCTTGACCTATGAAAATCTTTGAACCTGTAACTTGCACAGTTCCATCAGGCAAAAGATATATTGATGCCTGATCTTCATTAACAGTCCCTTCTTTTATAATTCTAATGCTTCCATTTATTTCATCTCTTTCATCATCTTTTCGGGCAATAATTCGTATCTCATCTGACTTCATTACAATAAAAGGGCTCTCTGTGACGTCTTTTAGCCCTTCACCTTCAAACTCCGGATTAATAGTTGCATGCTCAATATTAAAATTGTAATCGCCGTCAGTCCGCATAGAGACATAGATTCTACTACAGTCTACTAAAAAGTCTGGATCTCCCTCGAATGCCCGGTCGAACCTATTAAGCTCAACTGACTTTCTCTTGGAGTCTTCTGCATAAGCAGCAGGATTTTTGTCTACTTCAAGCTTATCCCTCGTATTCATTATCACACGAGGCTGTGTATCCTTTTGATCACTATCCGGGTCAGCATTTGCTGCCTCGTAGAATCTTCCTCGACCTGATACTATATCAATAGTTCCGGCGTAATCTGGTATTGGATCAGTAGCTACTCCGGAGCCGTCTATTGCAGAATATGCGTTGCTATATTCAGATCGATCAGGTCTTTTGTCATAATTCCATCCACGATCCTGCCCTAAACATATAAGAGTATTATTTGACCCTTGAAGAACAAAGTCTCCAGGCCTCTTTGTAAATCGAGGTACAGGCTCCATTGTAAAAGACTGCATGGCAAGAGAGCCTGTATAAATTTGATCATAAACGGAGGGTGGTGCCTCTTCAGGATTTGCCGGTGGGTTCGATTCAGCTTCATCATTTACAATACCTTCTGGCTCATCAGGTGAAGCGTCAGGAGGTTTGGCTATAAACCCGGGAGGCCCAGGCATTTCATCTGTCTCTTTTTTTCCTGTATAGGGTTTGGTCTCCTCACCAGTATTCCCGTCGCCTTCAGCTGCACTTAACTGGTGCGTCCTTATCTTGTCAACGTACAGATCGTGACGTCGTTCTGGGTGCGTGTAGTTGATATCATCAGCATGATCAGGCTCAGAGACACGACACAGCCAATACTGGGGAGGTGCTGGCCCGCCAGGAGCTTCATTAAATATCCACACTTGCTCCCCAGGCTTCACAGGCATTGACATATGTGGAGGAAAGAAAGGGTAACAAAGTGTATTAGTTGCAGATGCAGCAGCTCCAGGTCCGGCGACTGTTCTTACAATTATACTGTTTCTTGGTGCCTTCTTTAAGGATGCCAGTCCTGGGCCGCCAAGTTGTCGTGCTAGACGATTTATCTCAGCCGGCATTCGCCATTCTATAGAGTTTAAAACTTCGTGAACAACGGCTCTAGCTAAAGGTCCGGTTGCTGGTGCTGCAGCTGCTGCTTCCTGAGCGGCGGCGCCGACATCATTATGTGCTCCAGTTCCAGCGGACTGGGATGGATCTGCCATGACTACTCTCCACTAATGGACGCGAAGACATCATCAGGGTTGATCTTTGCTTCTTTTTCCTCTGCTTTGCTTATAAGTTCAGCTAGTCTTAGAATTTGCTCATTTGACTTGCACATTCTTTCAAGGTACTTTGTCAGTGTAGGCCCTAATGTTGCATGCTCGCCTGTTCCGCCGGACATTCTGGTCCACGCATCTGTAAAAAGCATGCCAGCATTTTCTCTATCAACTAATGCATTTTGATAAATTTCTTTCCAAAGAACTTTCTTTTTTTCTTCAGTAGAATTAAGCTGGTCGAGGATATCAGAAAAAGATTCAACCTTACTTTTTAAGGCTGTCGCTTTGTCCATCTCTGTTTCTAATTTATTAGACATAATTTAATCCTACGTATTTAGAAGAAAAGATTAAACTTCTCTTCACCTTTTGTAAGACGCCGATAATGCTTTCTAATTGAAGACATCGCGACGGACAACTGTTTTGGTGAAAGACCTGATATGTCTCTTACGTAGATTAAGATTGCTCGTTTGTTTAGAAAGTCCAGCTCGTCGACATTTTTAAACACAGTTTGAATTGCACTAATGCAAGTCTTTTCAGTTTCGCTAGAAACACATTTTTCTATTTCTTTCAGTAAAACTTGAATTTCATTTCTTAAGTTTCTAGAAATTAAAATTTCGTCAGGAGGCGGCATCACATCGTGTGACTCAAATATTCTAGTCTGATCCGGTGTTAGACCTTTCGGCGAGTCGATTGAGACATGACGCTTTACTCTTTTTTGCTGCTGTCTAGATCTGATTATCAGCCAGTTTTTTGCAACAACATTGTAATATGAAAATGCCTTGGTTCCTTTTTCAGGTGACCACTTGTATAAAGACTCGTAGAGAAAAGAAACACAGTCAGACTTAAGCTCTGTAAAAGTGTCGTAAGACGTCTTAAACCCATAGACAAATATTAAATTTTCAACCAGCTTGTCAAAAGCAGGATAAATTTCTTTTAGATATAGCTCTTGCTTTTCTTCATCTGTTTCTGCATTTTGATACTTTACAATCGCAGCTTGTGTGTCAGCTGTAAAGTACATATTTCTTTTTTGTCCAGGCTTGCGCCTTATCTTTCTAACTTTTCTAGGCATTCAACTGTTCCTCTGGAGGAGTCTCTTCTTTCCTCTCATCAATTGACGCAAAGCTCTGAGCAATTTTTAGAACAGAGTCTCTAGACACTTTAATGTCATTAACTACTTGTCGAATCTGCGGGCTGTCATAGAAAAGTGGTATCTCTAGTATCTCGCTAATTGATCTGTATCTTTCGTCAAGCACGTCCAAAGACTCCTCTATTGCGTCTTCAATTTTTAAAATTACTAAACCGAAACGAACAACAAAATACAACGAAACGCAAAGACTAAGCGACAGAATAACTATTATGACACTAGACAAATCCATTATTACATCAACTTACCTAAATGTAAATCATACAAATCTTTGATAGAGCTCCATGAATATTCATTTTTTAGTGTGTTAGACAGATCATCCGCCCATTTCTGTGGCAAATGAGGTTTTTCGTAAAACTTTCTAAACTTTCTTTTAGCATCCTTTTCTTTTACATTAGCCCATCTAGACCCGGGTATAAAAACAGATCCGTCGACTCTAGATGGATGAATTTCTTCCAGGTTATAGTCTACAACAATATAACGACCTCTGCCCATAAAGTCTGTGTGTCCGGACCATCCGGTTGCAATAACAGGGACACCGCTAGCGGCTGCTTCTAAAATGGGAAGCCCAAAGCCTTCACCTCTTGTCAAGGTCACCAGAGCTTTTACAGAGTCATTTCTATAGAGGCTAACCATATCATCATTTGTCATCTTTCCATGCAACAGATGGACTCTGGGGTACTTTCCTGGCCTAACTGTGTTTAATAGGTCAGTTAAAAACTTTTGGGTGACCATCCTGTCAATTTTTGTAGCTTTTCCTGAGTTTGTCTTGAGGATAATTCCGACGTCCGGATCATCTTTAAACTCTTCACACAACCACTTAACCGTGTAGAAAAGATTCTTTCTATCATTTTCTGGATTGTTACCTGTGAGTTGCCCAAATACAAGAAAGTTAAACTTAGTTGAAAAGTCATGATCCAAAGGTTTAGTATCTTCATTTAAAATTTCGTCGTAAAAGGACTCAGGAACTACAATAATTGGGACCTTAATGTTTCCGGTATTTTCTAAAGTTTTTTTAGTAAATGTTGTTGGGACAACAACAGCAGACATTCGGTTACATGCATCAACCCACTGTGGATTGCAACGGTCTGTTTCTACACATGCCGTAACCCCAATATTAATTTTTGCTAAAGACGGGTCCCACTCGTTTGGAAGTTGGACCTGTATTGACATGTCATACTGTGGGCCTCCTTGGCGAAGCTCAATTGTATTCTCCATGATTTTTCCAATTAGGCCTTCCTCACCTTCATTATTTAAAAACCACGGTGTTATTCCCCACGGAGTGGCTTGTATCTTAACGTTCCAGCCTTCTTTTTGCAGGGCCCATCTTGCAATCTGTCTTGAGTGCACACCATAACCGGAAAGAGTTAAGAACGGCCCTCTTAGTAAAACATTTTTCATCTAAAATTCCTTTATTGACCAGGGTTTATATCTTTTTCTCCAGTTCTGGACTAAATCTAAGAGAGAGTCGTCCCACTGGTCGATGGTATCTTGTAGCGCAAATTCAGACTGTACATAGCTTCTAGCTTTTTCGCCAAGAGCTTCTCGCTCTTCTTGTG
>MDTB01009988.1_pt1 | contig 16074 bp, 25 predicted proteins | sample 811161 | NCBI WGS metagenome assembly MDTB01 (sample SAMN05326650, study PRJNA326480) | marine metagenome | isolation source: seawater | place: Mediterranean Sea | collected 2009 | reverse complement strand
GATGTTGAATTGATTGAATTTGCTTTACGCAATAGTAAACAAACACGAGAAGTTATAGAATTACTTGCTAAAATTCATAATCAAAAAAATTGGTATAGACCGAATCAAATATATGTGAGTGGCTGATGTTAAAGCAAATTAAGTATGGAGACGCATATCCTCTTTGGTTAATGTTATGGCCTGGCAGAGATGACATCAAACCAATGTCATCGATGACAGATTTACATGATTTCGATATGAGCATTTATGAAAAGTATGAACCTATATTCTTTGGTATATACACCGATGATACAAATGAACTCGTTGCGGTTAATAGTTGCCATCCTACTTCCGAAACTCGTATGAGATCAAGAGGTTTGTATGTCAAATCCGAATATACTGGAAATGGTTTAGCTCAAGGTTTGTTGCAGCATACTATTGATTATTCAAGAAACGAGGGATATGAAGTTCTTTGGAGCATACCTCGACTTACCGCACTTAAGTCATATACTAGTGTAGGGTTTATTGAAACTGGTGATCGTTGGAGTGGTGAAGCTTGGAAATCAGATGGAGTGCCACAAACACAAACAAACGCATATGCAGAAATTAAATTAAAATAAAAATGCATTTTCCTATTTACATTTCATAAAAATTAGTATATAATATACTTATAAAATGAAAAGCTGCTAGGAGATATATTATGGCACATCAAGTTGAAACAATGGCTTATGCAGGTGAAGTTCCTTGGCATGGCCTCGGTGTACCGGTTAGTAATGATCTTACACCGGTGCAAATGATGGAAAAGGCTGGCGTCGATTGGCGTGTACAAGAAGTCGAAACTTTCATCGAATACAATAACAAGAAAATGACGACTGGTCAAAAGGCTCTGGTTCGCGAAACCGATGGTCGTATCTTGACTACAGTCGGTGAGAACTGGAATCCAGTTCAAAACGAAGATGCATTCAATTTCTTCGCTGAATATTGCCTTTCCGGTGACATGGAAATGCATACTGCTGGTTCTCTTAGAGATGGTCAGATGGTATGGGCATTGGCTAAAGTCAAGTCAGACTTTGAGCTTTTCGGTGGAGATCGTGTTGAGTCTTATCTTCTCTTCTCAAATCCACATCAATATGGTAAGGCAATTGATATCCGTTTTACTCCAATCCGTGTGGTATGTAACAACACTTTGACTTTGTCACTTGATCAAAAGACTGAAAAATCTGTCAAGGTTGGTCACCGTGTTGAGTTTGATGCAAATGAAGTTAAGACTGCACTTGGTATTGCTAGTGACAAACTGGCAAACTATAAGGAAGCTGCAGAGTTTCTTGGTAAGAAAAAGTTCAATATGGACTCTTATATTGAATATCTTAACACTGTCTTTCCTCGTACTGCTGATAAGCGCATACAAGGTAAAGGTTTAAGTGTTGATACTCTTTCACGTAATGCTCGTCAAGCACATGACATTCTTCACACTCAGCCAGGTGCTGAATATGCAGAAGGTACGTGGTGGCAGGCATTTAACTCTGTTACATACATTACTGATCACGTTCAAGGTCGTAATGCTGATAATCGCTTGTATTCTTCATGGTGGGGTGGTAATCAACTTCGTAAAAAGAATGCATTGAAAACAGCAATTGAATTTGCGGAGGCTGCATAATGCAAAAACTAGTTGTAGATGGTTGGAATGCTATTATGGATCACAAGCGTAATCCATTAAGCAACATTCCAGATTTAAATACTCGACATATGATCATGCAGGTATTAGCATGGATATGGTGTATTATCTTTTCAATGAGTCTCGGTAGCATCTTTGTATTTGGTGTAAGTGTGGTTGCTCATACTTTGTTACTAGCAGGTATTGCTATCACAGTTGGTACATTTACTGCTGCAAAGAAAAAACCAGAACTTTTTAATCTGCGCCCTGGGTATCACAGCGTAAGTCGCACAAGACAATATATGTGGATCAATGGACAAAAGGTAAGACTTGATCCAAATGATCCTGGAGGTGAACATGAATAAGATTAAAAAGTTTTTTGAGAGTCATGATCTTCCTGAGTTAGTACTCATTTACTTGCCAGTCACTACCATGTTTCTTGTTTTTGCATATCACTTAATCAAACGAATCGTGTTTTAGGAGTAAATTATGAAAGCACATAAACCAGAACTACTTGGTGAATGGGCTCGTGAAAACGGGTTCGAAAATATTGCTCGTTTCTTCCATCCACAGGAAGTAGAAAAACGTAGGATTGCTGGAGTCAAACGTTATAACGATAAACAACGGCAGAAAAAAGAACAACAATACGAAAAGCGCCGTTAAGGCGCTTTTTTGTTATAAATAGAACTAGAAAATTTTATCGGAGTTAAACATGCGTCGGTTTAAAACTTTTTCTAGATTAATAGAAACTGCAGAGGCTAATGGTATGAATAAAATTTTTATCCAACGTGCTATGCAAGTCACGTCATTTAACTTGCTAGCAACAGATTTCCAAAGTCTAGACTATAAAAAAGAAATTCAATATCTTTTTAGTACACACTTTTTTCCTAGAATAGACATTAAATTTCAAGACACAGTCGATGCTGCAAAGCTTAATACCGAAATTACTAAATTAAAAAGAGCTAATAAATCAAACTTTGAACATTTGCACAAATACAATTTAAAAGGTATTGGTCCAGGGGAAGTTGTTCTTTATTTCTTATTAAATAAAGGTCATCTCGGAGGTGGATCTAGCGCCGGCGTTGACTTAGTAGTAGGACAACAGAAATACGAAATTAAGGCTGTCGATCTGTCGGGCGATGGAAAGCAAGTATTCAACTTCAAAACTGGTGGAACTTTTAATACTTCTGATTTAATTGCAAGAGCTCTTAAAATGAAATCTGATGTTAATGGTTCTGGTGAAGGAGTATCTAAAGGCGTTATTAATAAAATTAAAGAACAAATGCCTACTGAATGGAAAAAATTAGAAGACGACTACAGGAAAAGAGTTTATGACAATTATTTTAAAAATCACGTGATGATTTTTATGAATAACAAAACAGCAAAAATTGGAGAAATTATTGCTGTTAAAACTGTGGCAAAAAAAGATATAGAATTTGAGCGCGTTACTTCAGGTGTAATCAAGCCAAGAGTTAATATATAGGTGAAATTCTAAATGAGATTTTCAGAATTTATAGCTGAACAAAAAAATACTCACATGACTCACATCGAGGACAAGGTGATTTATGGCGGTGTCAATGGGACTCGTCAAGCGATTCTTGCTCTTCGTTCTTTACGTGATATGCTTGGTGGTGTAAAAGACGGAAACGTTTCTGTTAAGTGGGATGGTGCACCAGCTATCTTTGCTGGTATTGATCCGCGTGACGGTAAGTTTTTTGTAGCCAAAAAAGGCATTTTCAATAAAAACCCAAAAGTATATAAAACAGATTCAGATATTGATGATGACACTTCTGGTGATTTAAATGCAAAGCTTAAATTGGCACTTAAGCATTTACCAGAACTTGGTATAAAGGGTGTAATTCAAGGAGACTTTCTCTTTGGTCCCGGAGATGTCAAAAAGAAAAAGATTAAAGGTAAGAGCTATGTCACTTTTCACCCTAATACGATTGTTTATGCAGTTCCATCGGGAAGTGAAGCTGAGAAGGAAATTAACTCGGCGAAATTGGGGATTGTCTGGCATACGTCATACTCAGGAAACTCATTCGAATCAATGAAACAAAACTTCGGAGTTGACGTATCAAAGTTAAAAAAATCAAAGGATGTGTGGTCACAAGATGCCATGCTTCGCGATTTAACTAACATGACAATGTCTAAAGAAGATACTGAAGAAGTAAATAAACACTTGGCAAATGCCGGTAGAATCTTCAATAAAATTGCTGGATCTACACTTCGCCAACTTGAGGCAAATAAAGATCTTGCTGTGCACATTGAAACACATACTAATAAGTACGTACGAGCAGGTGCTATTCCACCTGATCCTCGTAAAAGAGTTGCAGCTTTAATCAAATTTATCGAAGACAAATATAAAAAAGAAATGGATAAGCGCACAACCGAAAAAGGTAAGTCAGCACAACAAAGAAAGTTAGATGATATCTTAGAATTCTTTTCAAGCGAAAATAAAACAAGTCTTGAAATGATATTCGAATTGCAAAGAATCATTGTTCTTGCAAAATTAAAACTTATAAATACTTTAAATAAACTAGGAAATGTTGATACATTTCTAAAAACAAAAAGAGGTTATCAAGTAACAGGCCAAGAAGGTTATGTAGCAATTGATAAACTCGGCGGTGATGCGGTGAAAGTTATTGATAGGTTAGAGTTTTCCTATGCCAATTTTTCCCCAGACATATTAAAGGGATGGGATAAGCCAGGGAGAAATTAATGGCAATGTTGTCATTTAAAGATCTATTAGCTAATCCGGATGCATATGCCGGCTATGATGATCAGCTAAAATATCGAAAACAGAAACAAAAGCGGATGGGCTATGAAGAAGTAGAACCCACCGAAGAAGAACTATCGGTATCTGGTAGACGCAAACTCGCTCGAGTAATGAAGCGTCGAAAGTCTCAACTCAAAAGAGCTCGTGAACGTGCTAAGAAGCGTATGGCTAAAAAAGATGTAATAGCCAAGCGCGCACGTCGTCAGGCAAGATCTGCTGCCGCTAAAAAACTTACAAAGGGTAAGTCAAAAGCAGATCTTTCAGTAGCACAGAAAAAGAATATTGAAAAGCGGCTAGCTCAAAAAGGCTGGCAGCAAAGAATTGCTGTAATCAATAAAAGATTAATGCCTAAAGTAAGAAGACAAGAAATTACCAGAAAACGATGATACCAAGTTTTAAAAATTATTTAGTTGAAGAAGAAAGGATTGTTTATTTTACCTTTGGTAGAATGAACCCTCCTACTATTGGTCATGAGAAACTCTTGACTAAATTAGCAGCTAATGCTCGTGGTTCATTTCCATATAGAGTTTACTTATCGCAGTCACAAGACGCGAAGAAAAATCCATTAGATTATAAATCAAAAGTCAAGCACGCTCGTAAGATGTTTCCAAAACATGCTCGACAAATTATGTTTGATTCTAAAATCAAGACTGTTTTTGATGCTATGGTCAAAATGTACGACGAAGGATTTAAAAGAGTAGTGATGGTTGTTGGTTCTGATCGCGTTAACGAGTTTGATGCACTCTTAAATAAGTACAATGGTCAAAAAGCAAGACATGGTTTTTATAATTTTGAAAGAATTCAAATTATCTCAGCTGGTGAACGTGATCCTGATGCCGAAGGTGCAACAGGAATGTCAGCTTCAAAGATGAGAGCTGCAGCTGCAGAAGATGACTTTCCAATGTTTGCTCAAGGTATTCCAAAATCAATTAAGAACAATGACGCTAAGAGCATTTACAATGATGTTCGTAAAGGCATGGGCCTCAAAGAACAAAGAGAATTTAAGAATCATCTTCAGTTGCAGCCAGTTTCTGAAGCACGTGAAAATTATGTCGAAGGCATGTTTCAACCAGGTGATCAAGTTGTAATAAAAGAAAATGATCAGATTGCTACAATTATTCGTCGTGGTTCTAATTACCTGATTGTAGAATCAAATGGTCAGATGATGCGTAAATGGCTCGATGCAGTCGAGATACTTGAAAAGAAAAAATCAAAAGAACGAGTTAAGATGGCTAAACAGGATCCAGACATTGGTGGAAGACCTGGTACACAGCCAAAGGTATATCATGCTGGGCTATCAAAGAAACAAAAGGTAGCTCGGGATAGGCAGTTCAAGCGCCAGGCAAAGATGGATGATGATAATCCAGCAGCTTACAAACCTGCACCTGGTGATAAAAGTGCAAAAACAAAACCAAGCAAACATACAAAAAAGTTTAAACAAATGTTTGGAGACGACTAATGGCCGATGACGGTGTACTTAACAAAGCACAGCAAAAAATTCGCAATGATAGAATCAAGGCTGCTGCTATAAAAGTTAAAAAGGATCGTGAGCGTATGGCTAAAAGAGATGCCAAAGCTAAACCTACCAACTTAGGAACTAAAATAAAATTTAAAGAACACGTTCAGTATATTGAGGAAAAAGCAACTGCAGCTTTAAAGAAAAAGGCTGAAAAGTCAGGTATGCCATTAGGTATTCTTCGTAAAGTTTTTAACCGAGGAATGGCTGCATGGCGCACAGGACATCGGCCAGGCACTACACCACAGCAATGGGGACTGGCAAGAGTCAATTCATTTATAACAAAATCATCTGGAACATGGGGTAAGGCCGATAAAGACCTTGCAGCTAAAGTAAGAGGTTCAAAATAATGCCATTAAAAGTATCAGATGGAATTGGAGCGTACATTAAAGATTTTCAAAAGTCTGATGCTCCTCAGTTTAAAGGTAAAAGTAAAGATGAGCGTCGTGACATGGCGATTGCTGCATATCTTTCTGCAAAACGTGGACCGTTAAAAGACAATAGAGCACACGCTGAAGCTAAAACGGCCATGAGACATTCTGAAATGATGGCAAATATTGCTAGATTTAAGAAATTGCCAGACGAAGGTACGCCTGAAGCAACTAAAAAAGCTAAGTCTATGACTCCTGGTTATAAGTCTGAAGCACTTAAAATCTATGAGGCACAATTTATTTCTCCTAAGATGTATAAAGTAAAGCAACTTGCACGCCTTGGCCTTGTTAGTAAACAAGATGTACAAAAGTTACTTAACGCTATGGACACTATGAGTCAAGGAAAAGAAATTCCAAAAAAGCAAAGGGATATTATCTTTGGTGCATTTGGTGATTTGATCGACTTAGTTACTGGCGATAAGATGATCTTCCAAAAAGCAAAAAAAGCTGTAAAGGAAGAAAAAGATCCGAATGAATATGATAACGAAGGTGAGGCAATGAAAGATCATCTAGACATCATTATGGATGCTGCTGACGAAATCTATGATATGGTCGATGATCAAGAAAATTTACCTGAGTGGGTTCAAAACAAAATCACAAAGGCAGCAGACTATATTGATTCTTCACGTGATTATCTGATGTCTCAAAAAACGGATAGATCTGATGATTAGATTTAAAGATTTCGTAGAAGGTAAAAAAGGTTCTACCGATGCGCCAAAGGGTCCTGAGTCATATGAAGCTCAGTACAAGAGACGTTTGGTAAAAACTACAGATCCTGAACATAAAGAAAAAGGTTATAACTGGAGAATTAAAGGTAAGAAGAATAGTTCACTTACTAAAAAGTTATATAAGAAAAAGCCCAATCAGGCTGAGTTTAATAGACAAATGAGAAGGATCGCAGCTTTTGAGTTTGGATAAGTTTAAAAAATATCGAGAAGATCAGATTGATAATATCTGTGAAGGTATGTATGACGATTTAGAACTTGAGGAAGCAGAGTATCAAGGTAAGAAAGTTACTTTGAACGATCCAATTCGTACGTCTGAAAATCCGAATAAAAAGTTTAAAGTATATGTAAGAGGACCAAAGGGCAATGTTGTAGTCGTTCGCTTTGGTGATCCAAACATGGAAATTAAACGTGATGATCCTGGCAGACGTAAGTCTTTCAGGGCTCGTCATAACTGCGATAACCCCGGACCAAAATATAAAGCACGCTATTGGTCATGTTTTCAGTGGCGCGCAGGAGCAAAGGTAGATAACTAAAATGGCTACTACTCAGCAAAGACTCGATCGCATCGAAGAAAAAATAGATAAACTTGCTGACGCAATGATTTCTCTTGCGCGTGCAGAAGAAAAAATTGTAAGTCTTGCTGAGTTGCAATCAAATCAAACCGAAAGGTTAAATCGCCTTTCGCACAAAATAGACGAAATTGCGGCAGAAACCGCAGACAATACTCGGACGGTCCAACTTATCAATAAGCTGTTCTGGGTTGTTTTAGTAGCGGCGATGGGTGCCATTGCTACAAATCTCTGGATGTAGGAGTAAACACATGAGAAAAACTTTTTATGGTGTTCGGGCCGCACTCGAAGAAATGGCTCAAAAAGATATGGACAAACTTCTTAAAGCATTAAAAAAGAAGTTGTCAGATGAAGGCGGTGCAGCAGGATTTAAGCCTTTAAAAGATATCGCAAAGACAATGGGAGTTGATTTAACTCCTGCTATGTTAAAAAGCATGGATGGAATCATGCAACATAGAGATGGTGATTATATTTTAGAAGAATTAGAAGAAGGCATTTTTGATAAAGCAAAACAAGGTATTTCTAAACTTAAAAGCATGACACCGGCCGCAAAGGCAGCTAAAAGGGCGGAACGCGAGAGAAAAGCCATGGATAATATGACCAATAGTATTGTAGCTTTAGGAATGGCTAAAAGAGGAAAGCCAAAGAAAGAAGCTGTTAAATATCCTCATATGATGTATGATCCAAAGACTGGTAAAGAAGTAACTGCTAAAACACCAGAAGATCATGATAAATTTGCAAAGATGGGTTATACTCATGAAAAGCCAAAGATGGATGAAATAGTAACTTCAGCTGATAAAAAACCACAGAACGTTGTCGGACCTGATGGTAAGACTCGAGTTCGAATGGTTCCTGTAACAAAAAGGTCTGAACCAAGAGAAGCTATGGATCCAGTAGATCCAAAGGCTGTTAAGAAAGATTTTAAAGATCGTAAAGATAAAGATATTGACAATGATGGTGATGTTGATGATTCTGACAAATATCTACACAAAAAACGTAAAGCAATTTCAAAATCTGTTAATAAAAATGAAGATGAGCCAGATGGCGATAATGGCGAAACAGCAGTCATGAATCCTAAGAAAGAAAGTAAAGCGACAAAAGAATCTACGATTCGTGAGCGTTTAATGTCTATCTGGGAAAAGGCAGATCGTGATAAACACTATAAAGGTGCGACTGAACCTGAGCCAATGACAAAAGACGATGAGCGCAGTGCAAAGAAAATGAAGGATGGTCATAAAAACGTAAAACGTGATGATCATATCGATAAAGAAACTTCTGTAGATGCTGAGAAAGCTGGCCCATCTACAAAGTATCGTGGTAACGATAATCAGAGTGGTGATAAGAATATTATTCCTTCAGCCACAAAAGACAATCCAGCAAATAAAGTTAAAAAGGAGTCAGTTATGACTGATAAAAAAGAAGAGTATGGTGTATTTGGCCAAAAGATATCGTCTTCTATGCTCAAGGCGTACTCAATGGTTGAAGGCTTCACACACGAATTCGACTATGCGGAGAGCGGAAGAAACACTGCAAAGAGTTTTGTAGCAAAAGCCAAATCCGCTGGTATTAAAGCTAAAATCCATAGCCCATCAGGTCCTGGTGGTGGGCATCCAGTTGTACATCTCGGACATAAAGATACTAAACACATGCATAGCTTTTTGAAAAAGCATTATGATCCAGGCATGCATCATGATGATCTACATGATTATAAAATCTCTAGCACGAAGTCCGAAGCTGTGCAGACTGAAAGCTTCACGCACGAATTTGACTATGCTGAGCGCAGGGGCAACACTGCAAAGAATTTTGTAGCAAAAGCTAAGGAAGCAGGAATTAAAGCTAAAATCCATAGCCCATCAGGTCCTGGTGGTCACCCTGTCGTTCACCTTGGACATAAAGACACTAAACACATGCATGGCTTTTTGAAAAAGCATTATGATCCAGGCATGCATCATGATGATCTACATGATTATAAAATCTAAAGCAATGGGTGACAAAAATGCTTAAAAAAGGTCCAAAGGGTGCAGTCCCAACTACTCGTGGTTGGATCAACCCACAAACTGGTGAACTTTTAAAATCTCAAAGAATTACACAAGAGCAGCTTGATGAATACAATGGCGTGCAGGTTCTAGTCGAGCCTGCACCAGTCATTGAACCAGAACCTGAGCCAGAAATGGAATTGATCGATGACTTTACACCAGTATTTAGTGAACAGCCAGCTATTAAGTCGAAAAAAACAAAGAAGAAACCTTCTAATCTCTTTAGCTAATTAATATATAGCTTTGTTATGATATTTAACGAGCTAACAGAAGAGAATGTATTGCTATATGCAGCAAAAGCATATTACAAACCGCAGTTCTCTGACATTGAAGAGTTTTATGAAGACTTAAAACGCTTTAAATATATTAAACGATTAGTGAATCGTTATCTTGATCAAGGTGAATTATCAGAAAGATTGATTATTAATCACCTTATTGTAATATTCAATTCATTTGGTGCAGATCCAGCTATCAATATATTAAAGCTCAAACTTGATAAAAAACATTGGCCGGTAATTAAGCCGTTTTTGATTTATTTAAAATATATTACAGACGATAAAATTACTGGATTTAAAATGGATGCAACCGTAGTCAATAGGCTAAGAAAAATATGAGTATACTTAAACGCGGTGCAGATATGATCTACACATTCCGGTTTATCCGGCTACTTGTGCTTGATTGGAAAAACTGGGACGCCTATAAGCTAGGAATTATCGATGAAAAAGGAAAAAGACTTAAGTCTCAAGAGCTCGACACTGATGCTCGTAAGTCGGCATACACTCCTTTTATTCGTCTTACCGCTAATGTTAAGCGGCTGCTTGGAAAAGTTCCAGGGCTCGGTTCTGGACTCGGGTCATTTGCCGCAGGTTTGTTTCTCATTAAAGAAAAATACGGACTATCCGACGATAACCTTTCGAAAATCATGTCTGAGTTTGGAATCGAACCAACAGACTTATTAAGTGAAGACGCTGAATGGTTTGTTCTTAAAAATGGTGAGCTTTCTCCAGGCGTTTATAGAATTAAAAATACTAAAGTTTTAAATTCTACACTTGAAGAAATGGTGTTAGCGAAAGATCAAATTAAAGTATTTGACGGCAAAGCAATTGGTGATGTTTTTGGAATTAGTGTATATGAGGCAACACACCTTAAAACCAACCAAAAAATATATATTACCAGTAGCGAAATTTACAAATGAGTTTATGGGCTAACATTCGTAAAAGACGAGCAGCAGGTAAGCCAAAACTTAAACCTGGGCAAAAGGGATATCCTAAGACGTTGAATATCGGCGAAAAGGATAATCCACGTATTCCTCGTAAAAAGGGTCAGCCTGCAAATTCTAAGAAGCATAGTGATTTATATACAGACGAGAATCCAAAAGGTACTATCAAGGGTCTTGGTTTTAAAGATGTTGAAACTGCAAAAGCAAGTGTAGCAAAAATAAAAAAATCGGGTAAGACTCATGCTCATAAAATACAAGCAGCAATTGCAATGGAACAACGTGCTAGAGTAATGGGCAAGACAGCAGAAGCTGCAGTTTATAGAAAGTATATAAACGCTATGAAAAAGAAAACTAAAGAAATGAATAAGGAAGAGATTACGACAACTGCATCTATTCCTAATCCGGCTCAAACAGCAATGGGACCGACTGGAAAAGGTATGGTATCATATGTCACTGATCGACGTCGTAAGAAAAAAGAACGTTCTATTATGCTTAAGCGATTTAGAGATTACATGAAAGAAAAAGGCATTATTGAAGATGCTTAGAGTTTATATTTTAATTGTAGTAGTCATGGCTGTTGCCGGTATCGGTTACGGCGCCAAATATTACTATGACACAACTCAAGCAACTATTGCTACTCTCCGAGAAAATAATGCAAAACTAGAAGGTGCGGTAAAAACTGCAGAAGCAAGTCTTGCACTTCTTCAAGACAATATAGTTAAATTATCCAAACTAAATAAAAATCTTCAGGCCGATCTTCAAAAGGCAGAGGCCTATGGAGACGAATTACGTGTCAAATTGAATAGACTAAACCTTGTACAAGAAGCACTAAGAGATGCTAAAGTGTTAGAAGGAAAAATGAATGGTGCAACCGCAAAACTTTGGCGTAACCTCATGGACGATACTGGTAATCCTAACGAGTATGATCTTCCTAGCTGGCTGCAGCCGCTTCCAGCCGGAACCGGAGATCAAAATAGTGACGAAAGTGGAGAAGGTTCAGATACCGACAGTATCGAGGCCGAAACCTCTTCAACTAACTGATACTCGCGTCTTTGTAGTTACGGAACAAACACTTGAAAAATTTATTGCCGAGTTCAAAGAGATCAACGGTGAAGTAGCATTTGTAGCTCTCTCAATGAAAGACTACCAAAACTTAGCACTTAATATCGCAGAATTAAGAAGATATATCGATCAACAAACGCAAATTATAGTTTACTATGAGAATGCAGTGACTGATGAACCAACACAGGAGAATGGTCAAGATGGAACTGAATCTCAATCTAGCAAATAAACTAGCTCGATGCGCAGACTTAGCGTATAAAGACCAAGATGCTCTCGAAGGTTTTGAAGAATTAGGATACACAAAACATATATTTCTTGAGAGAGAAGAAGCACAATGTCACGTTGTTTGGAACAAAAAAGAAATAGTTGTTGCTTTTCGTGGCACGGAACCTGATCAAATATCTGATATTTTAGCAGACTTAAAAGCATGGCCAAGAAAATCCATGACTGATGGTTGGGTACATGCTGGATTTCGAGAAGAACTTAATAAACTCTGGGGTCTGGTAAAAATAATTATAAAAGATTTTCCAGAAAAAACGCTGTACATTTGTGGACATTCTCTTGGTGCTGCAATGGCAACCATATGTGCTTCTCGTGCTGAAGAGTTTAGACCAGTTGATGGTCTTTATACCTATGGATCACCACGTGTTGGCACAAGATCTTTTGTCAAAGGAATTAAAACTCGGCATTGGAGATTTGTAAATAACAATGATGTTGTTACTCGTGTTCCACTAGCGCTGATGGGTTATAAACATCATGGTCAGTTGGTTTATATCAATCACTATGGTAAAATTCGTAAAATGACAATGTGGCAAAGAATTAAAGATAAGTGGAGAGGATGGAGGTCAGGACTTCTTGACGGCGTACAAGATCACGATATGCCTAACTACGTTAGTTACACAATCAAGGAGAATTAAATGATCGAAAGAATGTTTGATGATACGCTGTGGATATATACAGCTATAGCAGGTTCTCTTCTTGGTGCTGCATTTCTTGCGTATTTCAAAGATACAAAAGCTGGTTTATGGTGTTATGCTAAGTTAGATCAATTCCTTGATTATCTTGTAAAAAGATGGGGATGGACTTGGTTCGAACAGCCAGCAGATGCATGGAGAAAAAAGTATCCGTATGTCACTAAAAAAATCGATGAACTCGAAAACAGGATAAAGGAGCTAGAAGATGAATTGGCTAAAAAGTAAATTTACTCAAAGTAATACATATGAAGGAGCTGTTATTTTAGCAGCAGGTGTAATGATGGTTGTAGCACCACTCAACCTCATTGCTTACGGCATGGTCATCTATGGTGCAATTAAAATTATAAAGGATTAGTTATGAGAGACATTCTTATCGAAGCATTCAAAACGCACGCTAAAGGACATATTGATAAACATATTGCCAATGTAGAAGTGTATCTACACAATCCAGCTGGCATTGGCGAGCATTCAGATATTATGGAAGCAATTGAACAAGAAATTGAAGAAATTGCAAAATATAATGATCAACTTGAAATGATGGAAAAGTATTTTTAAGATATCAGTAATATTGTTTCACATTTTTTGGTTTACAAAAACTAAAAAATGATATATAATAATTCCATATAAAAAAATCAAAACCAGGAGAATATCAATGGCAACAGCTCATGTTGACACAAGGCAGTTTTTGTCTCAAACTAAATTTTACGAAGGATATTCTCGTTTCAAAGATGAAGAAAATAGATATGAATCTTGGGACGAGGCTGTCGATAGAGTTATCGGCATGCATTCAGAAAATTATAAAGAAAAAGGCAACGAGTTAGAGCCATATCTAGAAGAAGCAAGGGAAGCTTACAAAGAGCAACGCGTACTTGCAGCTCAGCGATCTCTCCAGTTTGGTGGTGAACAGCTACTTAAACACCAAATGCGTATGTATAACTGTACGTCATCTTATGCTGATCGTCCAGAGTTTTTCGGCGAAGTATTTTATATTCTTTTGTGTGGTGCAGGTGCTGGTTTTTCTGTGCAAAAACATCATATTGCTAAAATGCCACAGATTGCAAACCGTACGAAACAGGCAAAAGGTTATATCGTAGAAGATTCAATTGAAGGTTGGGCATCGGCTCTAGATGTGTTAATGTCATCATACTTTGTTGGTGGTGGTAAACATCCAGAATTTGAAGGTCGACGTGTATTCTTTGATCTTTCTAATATTCGTCCTCGAGGTGCTAAGATTTCTGGTGGATTTAAAGCTCCTGGTCCAGAAGGTCTTCGTCGTTCTCTTGATAAGATTGAACACATGCTTCAGTCTATCGTCATTGATCAAAAGAAACCGATTGATCTCAAGCCGATTAACGTGTATGACATTACCATGCATGCAGCTGATGCTGTTCTCTCTGGTGGCGTGCGTCGTTCTGCTACAATTTGTTTGTTCTCACCTGATGATGAAGAGATGATGACTGCAAAGACTGGTAATTGGTTTATTGACAATCCACAACGTGGTCGTTCTAATAACTCTGCGGTTATCGTTCGTGATGAAGCTGATAAAGAACAATTTGCTAAATTGATGGAATCAGTTAAATCATTTGGTGAACCAGGTTTTGTTTTTGTTGAATCAAAAGAGCATACAACTAACCCATGTGTTGAGATTGGTATGTATCCACAGATTGATGGCGAATCTGGCTGGCAAGGTTGTAACCTTACCGAAATCAATGGTGGTATGTGTAAGACAGAAGAAGACTTTTATAAAGCATGCCGAGCTGCAGCCATCCTTGGTACAGTACAGGCTGGTTATACAGACTTTAAATTCTTATCATCAACATCAAAAAAAATCTTTGACCGTGAAGCACTTCTTGGTGTTTCTATTACTGGATGGATGAATCAACCTGAAATCCTTTTTAATCCAAAAGTCTTGGAAAATGGAGCCAAGATTGTCAAAGAAGTTAATAAAGAAGTCGCAGCCATTATTGGTATTAATCCTGCCGCTCGGACTACTTGTGTTAAGCCTAGCGGAAACGCATCCGTCTTACTGCAAACCGCTTCTGGTATCCATGCTGAACACTCAGATATGTACATCAGAAACGTCCAAATGAATAAAGAATCTGAAATTACACAGGCAATTATTAAGTCAAATCCATATATGGTAGAAGACTCTGTATGGTCAGCATCAGGTACTGACGTTGTTGTTTCTTTCCCGATTATTCCACATAAGGGTTCTATTCTTAAGGATGATCTTCTTGGTGTAACACACCTTGAAAAAGTTAAGATGGCTCAAAAACATTGGGTTGTGGCTGGCACAAATGAAGAACTTTGTGCAGACAAAGGCATTCGTCATAACGTATCAAATACAATCATTGTTGATGACTGGAATGAAGTCGAAGAATATGTCTTTAAAAATCGTCATTCGTTTGCAGGTATTTCATTTCTGTCAATGAGTGGTGATAAAGACTATAATCAGGCTCCAAACACTGCAGTTATAAATGCTAAAAAGATGGTTAAAAAATATGATGAAGCAGCAATCTTTGCCTCCGGTCTAGTAGTTGATGCGCTCAAAGCATATAATAACCTTTGGGATGCATGTTCTACTGCACAGGGTTATGGTATCGATATTTCTCTTGAGTCTGCAGAAAACTTTGCACGGGCTGACTGGAATCGCCGATTCGAAAACTTTGCAAAAAACTATCTTGACGGTGACATGAAAATGGCTGAACATTGTCTTAAAGATTCTTATTTGCTTCATAGGTGGAATAAAATTCAAGCAAATCTTAAGCCAGTTGATTGGAAAGACGGTTTAACTGCAAAGGTGTACACCGACGTTGATACTATTGGTTCTGCAGCATGTGTTGGCGGAGCGTGTGAAATTGACTTTTAGAAGAATATTTTTAGATGTTGGAGCAAATGTAGGTCAAAACATTCTTAATTTCAAAAAATTATACGGTGATGATTATGAAAATTATGAAATATTTGCCTTCGAACCACACCCTGATAATTTTTTATATCTAAAACAAAAATTTGAAGTTAATCCAAAAGTAACACTTTTTCAGGCTGGTGTATCTAACGTAGATGGAGAAAAAAAATTATACCTCGGATCTTCTAAAAGTCATACGTTTAGAGAAGATAAGTCAACTTT
>MDTB01077812.1_pt1 | contig 16077 bp, 17 predicted proteins | sample 811161 | NCBI WGS metagenome assembly MDTB01 (sample SAMN05326650, study PRJNA326480) | marine metagenome | isolation source: seawater | place: Mediterranean Sea | collected 2009 | reverse complement strand
TTTTTTTTAATACTAATAAAGCCACTTGTGTAATCAGTAATATCTTTATACAAGAATAATTTACATAGTTTATTATAAAAATAACTTTGGTTCTCGTTTATATCCTTATTAAGTTCAGGGTTGTTAAAATACCTTTCGCTGTTTTTTAAAAAACGTGAGCAAATAATAGCATCATTAGCATCGGACACCTTTACAAATTTTTCAATGTATTTTGGTGGGTGCTGAAAGTCCGCATCCATCCATAACAAATTATCAAAAATAGATTTTTGTATTCCATCATTTAATGACTCAGCTAAATTTTTCTTTTTATTATCCCTCACAATAAGTTTTAAACGAACATTTTTTGTAAGCATATTTTTTATTGTTTCAATAGTCCCATCTGAAGAATTGTCGTCTACAACTATGATTTCGTAATCAATTTTTTTATTTTCAAAAATATTGGAAATGTTATTTATTAAATTTTCTATATGTCCATTTTCATTAAGGGTTGGTAATATAACACTAAATCGCATTTTTAATAATTCTTCAGATTTAATTTTTTGTTTAAACATATACTTTCAACAAGACTGTGCATTAAAGGAAAGTTTTTTTTATGGTATTTGTTTAATATCTTTGGGCCAAGCTCAAAAGCTAAATCAGCTCCTTCGACTGTTTCATGTTTCATAAATTTTAATTTAGCTTTCTTGTATGTATATCCCTCACCTAAATATTTTCCCATTTTACTATTTCTTCCGCCTGCACTGCTAACATGCAAATCTGCTAATCCAGATAAACCATAAGTTGTTTTTTCATATCCTCCATAGAGTTTGATAAATTTACACATTTCAAGAAAAGATTTATAAAAAATTACAGATGCTGTATTTAAATCACTTACTGAGCCAATGATCATTGAATAAAAATTTTTAATAGCAGCACAGTACTGTACACCTTTATGATCATTGGAGCATTCAATTTTGTAATAATGAGTTTCAAAAATTTTTTTATGTTTTTTCGCTTTTTCTAAAAATTCATTAGAAAAAACAACAGATGTCTTTTTTTTCTTTGCAAGACTCTTTGCTATACAGGGTCCAGCAACAGCGGTTATAGATAAATTTTTAAATTTAGAAAATTGATCATTTTTAATTATTGACAAAAGTTTATAACTTAAAGGTTCAATTCTTTTTTCGAAGATTGTTAAACCTTTTGTAAGTAAAACAATTGGAACTTTAGGATTGTGAAATTTTGCTAATACTTTACCTATCCATTCAATACCCTTTGAATTTACTCCCACTACTACTACGCTAGGTTTTGTATTTAAAGCTTGATATAATTTATTTGCTTTAAATAGTTTTAATTTTTTAGGTAAATAACAATCTAAATTTTTATAAAACTTTCTACCTCTATTTAATTTATCAATAAGTTTATCCTCAAGTGGTGATCCAATTAGAGTTACATTGTGACCATTTTCTATACAGGGGAAGGAAAATGCCGATCCCATTGCGCCCGCACCAATAATTAATATTTTTGACATAAACTAATTTCTAGCAAAAACCTTTCTGATAATTAAAAAAACAGCAAGTAATTCGATTTTAGCTATAATCATAAAAATTATAAGTGAAATCTTCGAAAGTTTTAATAAACTACTAAAATTAATACCCTCTAAACCGTAAATATTCGACGTTGTTGTGTTTGTTATTGTAAGTATTGATAATTTAAAAGAACTTTCAAAGTCAAAAGCATCTATTAACAAAATACTGCTTAAAACTAAAAGACTTAAAAAAAATAAAATAAATACTAGAAAGGTAATTCTAATATTATCTTTGTTTATTTTTTTATCGGTAAACATTATCTTGTTATCTAAAATTATATTGGGTTTAACAAGACGATATATTTCCAGCAAAAAAGCCTTAACTAGAATATAAAATCTTATAAACTTTATTCCGGATGTACTGGACAAAACAGAACCTCCACAAATTGCAAGTATTAAGAAAAATAAATTAAAATTATTAGGTATGGATGTAGTAGATAATCCTGAATTTCCAATGCTGCTAAGGACACTCACAAAAACACTTAATAAATCAAAATTATTTAGTAAATAAAATATTAATGAGAATGATAAAAATATTAATAGCAAGTATAAATCTTCGCCATGATACTTTAAATTATTTCTGTTAAAGAAAATATTATATAATATATAAAAATTAAAAATTGGAATTAAAAAAGAAATAGTCAGAACGAACAATTGTAAATTAGTTGTTATTATGTCATTAAGAGAATTGGTTGGTAAAAAACCACCAGAAGAAATTATTGTCATAGATAAATTTAGACTATTAAAAATTCTAAGCCCTGAAAATGAAAGAAGAATGAAGATAATCAGTGTTAAGAATAAATAAATAAAAAAAATTCTGTATGAAACATTTAGTAAATTTTTTGAAAAGTTAATTTTTTTTTCGAAATTAAATACATATTCGGTCATTTTGAAATTAATTTGTTTATTAGAAAAAATTAAAACTAAAAAAACTAAAAATAAAAAACTTCCAAGCCATTGTGAGGAAGATCTCCATATTATTAATGGTGGATCGAGATTTTTTATATCTGTAAGAGTACTAAATCCTGTTCCAGTTAAACCAGATATAGATTCAAAATAAGAGTCAATAAAAGTGATACCGTAACTGCTCATATAAAAAGGAATTAAAATAAAAAATGAACAAAATATATAAATCAAAAAGACTAAAAAAATTTGTTCATATATTCCAATTTCATCTTTCTTTGACTTTCCAAGTAAAAAAAAAGTAATCCCAATTGTTGAAGATAATACTAAGACAATAATGTAAGAATTTACATTTAATAAATATTCAAAGTAATAAGAATAGAAAATATTTAATAGTGAAAGTAGGCTTATTGGAAAGCAGCTCATACCTAAGTAATATAAACTTGGTTGAATTTTCATTTTATTAGGAAGTTATTCTGAATATGTCTTCAACCTCTTTAAGCTGTTCCCTTTTAGATAAAACAATTACAATATCATCTTTTTCAAAAATAAATTTGGAACTCGGCATCATTACCTTTTCTTTTCTCACAACAGCACCAATTCTAACTTGATCAGGAAGATTTGAGTCCTTAATAGATTTGTTTACAAGTTCAGATGACTCTAAAATTTTGGCTTCAAGAAATTCATATTGTCCATCTAATAAAGAATATACAGTGTCTATTGTTCCCATGTGTACATGTTTCATTATAGTTGAGACAGTTGCCATTCTTGGGTCAACTAAGTCATCAATTTTTAGTGACTCCTGTAAGATGTTGTAATTCTGTTTGTTAATTATAGCTATAGTTCTTTTTGAAGGTGTATATTTTTCTGCAAGTACACATGCCATTATATTATCTTCGTCATCTTCAGTTAAAGCAAAAACTGTTTCAACTTCCTCAATGTTTGCTTCTTTTAAAATTTTTTCATCTAATGGGTCACCACATATGACTATCGAAGAGGAAAGCTCGCTAGCAATTTGTTCAGCTCTAATTTTATCTTTTTCAATTATTTTAGTTCTTAATCCATCCGATGTCTCAAGAAGCTTTGCTAAATGAAGTCCAACATTACCGCCTCCTATAATAAGGATTTTTTTTGCAACTTTTTCATCATGACCAAAAACAGAAAGTAATTTATTAATTTGTTCTGTACTAACAACTAAATAAACTTTGTCCCCAACTTTCATTTGGTCAGTTTTTTTAAAGAAAACAAATTTATCTTTTCTTTCTGCTCCAAAAATATATGCTTTAAATTCAGGAAATTTCTTCGTTAAATCGTTTAAAGGAATATTTGCTATAGGACATTTTTTTTCAATTAAGATTTCAAGTAATTTAACTTTGTCTTTAACAAATGGAACATTATCCAATGCCCCAGGAGCCTCAAGTTTCCTGTATAATGACTTGGCTATCTCTCTTTCCGGTGAAATAATTACATCAATTGGTATATTTGACTTGCTGTATAATTTGCTCCATCTTCCCTCTAAAAACTCTTGAGATCTAATTCTTGCAATTTTTTTGGAAATATTAAAAAGCGAACTCGCTATTTGGCATACTATCATATTAATTTCATCATTTCTCGTCACAGCAATAATCATATCAGTGTCTTTTGCACCTGCACTTTCAAGAACAGAGGGTAATGTTGCTCTACCTACTATTCCTTTGACATCCTGTGTATCGTTTATCTTTTTTATATCTTCAGAAGATTGGTCTATTACAGTAACAGAGTGACCCTGGGCTTGTAATTGTTTGCTTATTGAAAAGCCAACCATGCCGGCACCACAAATTATAATATTCATGATTAGTTAATACCTTTAATACCTAAAGATTTTAATTTTCGATGAAGAGCAGATCTTTCCATTCCAATAAATTCAGCTGTTTTTGAGATATTACCTTTATTTTTTTTAAGCTGTGTTAGTAAATAATTTTTTTCAAAATTTTCTCTTGCCTGTTTCAAAGGATACTCCATTGAGATATTTGTATTTTCTAAAGTCTGAGATGTATTTTTGCTTAGTATTTCGTGAAGGAATCTACCAATATTAACTTTATTTTCATTTTGAGACAATATTGATATTCTTTCAACTAGGTTTCTTAATTCTCTTACATTGCCTGGCCACTGATATGAATACAGTAAATCATCATTAACATTAATTTCAATTTTAGGTATACCATTAATATCGGACAACTTTTTTTGAAAATAATCAATCAACAAAGGTATATCATCAGACCTTGAACTCAAGCTCGGAAGCTCTATTGGAACTACATTTAATCTGTGAAATAAATCTTCTCTAAAATTACCCATTAATACTTCATTTTTTAAATCTTTAGATGTTGAAGAAACAATTCTAACATTAACATAAATATCTTCTTTGCCATTTATTCTTTTAAATTTTTGATCAATCAAAATTCTTAAAATCTTGGCCTGGGTATCAAGTGGTATTTCTGAAACTTCATCTATTAGAAGTGTTCCGCCTTTTGCTTTTTCTAAAAAACCATATGTAGTTGTACCGTCAGTATTTTCAAAACCAAATAACTCTGAGTCAAAATTATCTCCTTTAAGCAAAGCACCATTTATTACAACAAATGGTTTTTTATTTCTTTGTGAACTTTTATGAATTTTCCTAGCCAAAAGTTCTTTACCAGAACCTGTTGGTCCTGATATTAAAACTCTACTATCTGTTGACGCAAGTTTAACTAAAAGTTTTTTAATTTTTAAGATTTGATTATTATTACCTATAAAATCAAAAGAATGAAAAGATCTATTTTCTAAATTTGAATTCTCTTTTTTAAGATTAATATTTTCTAAACCGCGACTAATAAAATTGAGTAACTGCTCAGGTGCAAAAGGTTTGGTAATAAATTCATAGGCTCCAAGTTTTAATGACTCTACTGCCATTTCAACATTAGCATGTCCTGAAATCATTATTACAGGAACTAAATCGGTCTTACCTTTTATTTTTTTTAATAATTCAATTCCATCCTTGTCTCCTTTGTCTAATTTAACATCTATGACTGCTATATCTGGGAGTTTTTTATCGATTTCTAAAACTGCTTGATTGTAATTAGCTGCCTCTCTCACATTGTAATTTTTGTCTTTTAAGATTTCAGAAATTAAATTTCTGATGTCGAAATTATCATCTATTACTAGCACTTCTTGTATCATGAATATATAGGTAAAGTTATTTCTATATTAGCACCATCTGAACTTTTAAAAAAACTTATATCTCCACCATGGTCATTTATAATTTTTGATACTATAGGAAGACCCAAACCTGTTCCTTGTTTTTTTGTCGTAAAATAAGGTTTGGTGATATTTGTAACGTCTTTAAAACCTATGCCATTATCGAGCATTTTGATCACTATATATTCATTATTTATGTTCATTTCTAGAGTAATTTTTCCTTGTAAATTGGGATCTTTTTGTTTTTTTTCATCAATTGCCTCAATAGAATTTTTTATTAAATTTAAAAAAACACGATTTAAATGTTCGCTATCACCTTTTATATAAAAATCTGAATTATTTTTTTTTATAATATTTAAAATTACCTCTTCATTTGACAATTTATAAAAAGATACAGCTCTTTTTAAAATATCTTCAATGTTAATTTTTTTTAATATTGGTGATGGCATTCTAGCAAAATCTGAGAATTCATTTACTAGTTTTTTAATATCAATAATTTGTCTGTTTATAGTTTCTAAATATTTAGAAAAATTAGATTTATCATCTTTAAGTTTATCTGAATATTTTTCTTTTAGTCGATCAATTGATAATTGAATTGGTGTTAAAGGATTTTTAATTTCGTGAGCTAATTTTCTAGCAACAGACTCCCATGCAGAATATCTTTCGGATACTAAAAGCTTTTCTTGTTGCCTCTTTAATCTATCTATCATGTTGTTAAAATTTTGATTAAGGTTCATAATTTCATCATCGGTTTCTATCTCAGGCACTTTGCTGTCAAGTTTTCCACTACTAATATTTTTTGATGCAGTAATTAAATTAATAATTGGTTTTGTTAACCTCCCGGCAAAACTTATAGCTAAAACAATGGTCAAAAATAAAAGCATTGAAACTATAATTATATAAATTATAGCAAAAGTAATTTTTATACCTGTTCTATTATTTTCTACTGTATAATAAAAATTTACGGCCTGTTGCGTATCGTCAAGGTATTGTAGTAATTGCGGTTGTATATTTCTAGATACATAAAGGTAAGTATCAATAAAATTATTCAACTTTAACATAAATGCCGTTTTATTGTCTGATCCAACATTTATAGCCACTGGTTTGCCGCCAAGAGCAGTATCAAACTCATCTTCGGTGGGTAATAAAAGTTGATCATCAGGATTATTCGTTTCTCCAAGTAAAATTGTTCCAGCACTATCAATTAAATAAATTTCATCTAATCTTCTCAAATTTTTCTGTGTTCTAATACTATTTTGAACTCTTTTAGGGTTTGAAAATAAGATTCCAGAAAATCTATTTAAGTCTATTCCTACTAAAAAAATATCGGCTTCTACAGAACGCTTTGTCTCTTCAATATAATTTTTTGCAACCTCATAAGAATTATTTACCGCAGATGTTATTTTTTTATCAAAGTATTTTTGTAAACCAACGTTAAATAGAATTAAAGAAAAAATAGCAATTACAAGCGATGGTATAAATGCAAATAAAGAGAATTGAAGAACGTAGTTTAGGCTAGTTTTTGAGCCTTCTTTTCCTGATTGAATTTTTAAAAACAATTTAGTTGCTTCTCTAACCAGAAGTATCAAAAACAATATTAAAAATGTAACGTCTAATATGAGTAAATATTGCAAGTAATCTTCATTTAAAAATATCAATTTTTGATTTATAAAAGTAACAAAAGTTAATAAACCTAATAAAATTGAAATTAATGAGATGGTAAAAAACCATTTAAAAGTTTTAATAGTATTTAACATTATAATTCCTTAACATTTTACATAAATATAGGATAAATTAATATATATAATGAGTTTTTGTTTAATTTTATTGGCTGCTGGAAATAGTAAAAGATTTTCACATAAAATCCCAAAACCTTTCATTAAAATTGCAGGAAAAACCATTTTAGAGCTATCTTTGATAAAATTTAAGAATATCAAGGAAATTAAAAATATTATTGTTGTTATTAATAAAAAACACTTAAAGTTTGTTAAAAATATAAAATTTAAAAAATTTGTAAAAGTTATAGGTGGTGAAACAAGACAAGAATCCACATTTAAGGCCCTAAAATTTATTAAGAGAAACAAAATAAAATGTTCAAAAGTACTTATACACGATTCAGCAAGACCTAATTTTTCTATTCGATTAATAAAAAAAAATTATACAAAATTCGAATAAGAATGCAGTTGTCCCTAAAATTCATATTGGTGATGCTTTAAAAACAATTTTTCGTAAGAATAAATTATTGAATTTGACAAGAGAAAATTTTTTCATAACACAAACACCTCAATCTTTTAATTATAATGAAATACTTAAATACCACTCAGATAAAAAATTTCTCTACAAAGATGATGATCTTTCTTTAGTAGATTCATTAAAAAAAGTCAAATTTATCGAAGGAGAAAAAAGTAATTTTAAAATAACAAATCAAGATGATTTAAAAATGTTAAAAAATTACATGAATCAAAAAACTAAAATTGGAATAGGTTTTGATATTCATAGACTTGTTCCTGGGAAAAAATTTTATTTAGGTGGTTTAAATATAAAATCTAAAATTGGAACTTTGGGACATTCAGATGGTGATCCAGTTTTACACTCTATAATTGATGCTATTCTTGGAGCTTGTAATATGGGAGATATAGGAACCCTATTTTCTGACCAAAATAAAAAATTTAAAAATATAAGATCTACAATTTTATTAAAAAATGTAATTGAGAAAATTAAGTCTAACGGTTTTTATATAAACAATTTAGATGTTAATATAATAACACAAACACCAAAAATAAGTAAATATAGAAAAAAAATGATTAAAAGTATTTCTAAATTTTGTGAAATTGATGAAAATAAAATTAATATAAAAGGAAAAACAACAGAAAAGTTAGGAATTATTGGAAAAGAAAGAGCTATTGCTACTGAAGTAATTGCATCAGTAATTAAGTATGATTAAAAAATTAAATTATTATTTTATTACTCTTTTTGTTTTTGGCGATTCAATTGAAAAATACAGAGGTACTTGGGCGTCATTATTTACAACATTATTTTTATTTATATTAATACATGGCCTTAAAATCCCTATTTTAATTATTTTGTTATCTTTGTTATTAATTTTTCTTTATTCCTTCTTTGCGATTAAATCTTGTTTAAATAATTTTAAAGATGAAGATCCTCAAGAAATAGTAATTGACGAATTTCTTGGTCAATCAATTCCAATAATTTTATATGAAATTTTTCATCCTAATAGTGCAAACACAATGGTAGAAACTCTTCAGGTTTATTTTTGGTTTTTTCTTTTGTTTAGATTATTTGATGGTCTCAAACCATTTCCAATAGATTATATTGACAGGAAATATAAAAATACTTTTGGTATTATATTCGACGATATTCTAGCTGGATTTTATGTGGTTATATGTCTTGTATTATTCATGGTTGGAAAAACATTTTTTAATTAATGAGAAACTTAAATAAAAAAGTCTTGGTTTTATTAAAAAAAAAAGAATTAGGTTAGCTATCGCAGAATCTTGTACTGGTGGTATGTTGTCAAGCGCTATCACATCAATAAGTGGTTCTTCAAAAGTATTTGTTATGGGTCTAGTTACATACTCAAATATATCAAAAATTCTACTTTTAAAGATTCCAAAGCAAATCATAAAAAAACATGGTGCTGTTAGTAGTGAATGCTGTTCGTATATGGTTAATAATTTATCAAAGATTGCTAAAGCCAATATGGCCATCTCTATAACTGGAATAGCGGGACCGAATGGGGGAACCAAGTTAAAACCTGTAGGATTAGTTTATATTGGGATTAAGAGGAAAAATAGAATTAAAATATACAAATATTTATTTAAAAAGACGGATCGAACTAAAATCCAAAGAAAAACTGTAAAAAAGGCTCTAGAATTGATTTTAGGTATTCTTAAATAAGTTAATCGCCCTTTTTTCGAAAGCATTTGCGATTTCATTTAATCCTTTATCAAATGATTTTTTCATAATCATATTATAAAAGACATTTTTAATTTCAAAATCTATTGAGAAATCAACTTCACTCTGATTATTAACTTCTCTTATTTGCCATATATTTTTTAGGTGTTTTAAAGGTCCACCAATATTGTTTACCAAAATCTTATCTTTATTTTTGTAATAAGTTACATGACTTTTATATGTTTGGTTTAGAAAATTTTTTCCAACTGTTAAGTCTGCTTCAATCTCAATAATATCATTCATATCATTAATTTTATGTATTTTTCCATTAAGACACCATGGAACAAATTCTGGATACTTTTCTATATCAAGTATCATTTTAATAAGATCTTTTTTTTTACAAGGAATAATCTTTTTTATTGAAGCGTTAGGCATTTTGATTGCACATCTCTTGCTTTTTTTAATTTTTTAAAATCTTCGTCAGCATGATAAGAAGACCTTGTTAAGGGAGACGAGGCAACTAATAAAAATCCTTTTGATAAAGCAATATTTTTTAATTCTAAAAATTCATGTGGATTATAGTATCTTTGAAGAGGGTAATGTTTTGGTGATGGTTGAAGGTATTGTCCAATGGTTAAGAAGTCTACATTCGCAGTTCTCAAATCATCCATTACTTGCAAAACTTCATTTTTATTTTCACCTAAACCAACCATTAAACCAGATTTAGTAAATAAGTTAGGTTTGATTTTTTTTGATGACTCCAATAATTTTATAGAGGCAAAATATCTAGAACCTGGTCTGACATTTAAGTAAAGACTTGGTACTGTTTCAATATTGTGATTAAATACATCTGGTGAGGCTTCAATAACTTTTTCAAAAGCATTTCCTTTTCTTAAAAAATCTGGTGTCAAAACTTCTATTGTGGTATTGGGATTGTTTTTTTTTGTTTCTAAAACGACTTCTTTGAAATGATTTGCTCCACCATCTTCTAAATCGTCTCTATCAACAGATGTTATTACAACATGATTTAGATTAAGTTCTTTAACTGCTTTTGAAATTTTAAAAGGCTCAAGTGGATCTAATTTGTTTGGTTTTCCTGTTTTAACATCACAAAAAGCACACCCTCTTGTGCATGTATCTCCCATTATCATAAATGTAGCGTGTCTTTTACTCCAACATTCTGTAATATTTGGACAATTGGCTTCCTGACAAACTGTATTTAATCCGTTTTGGTTTACTACTTCTTTTGTTTTAAAAAAAACTTTTGTATCCAATATTTTAGACCTTATCCAGCTTGGTTTTTTTTTAATTGGATTAAAAGGTTTGTTAATCTTTTCTGGATGCCTACTTTTAGTCATTTATTTTTATGATTATTTCCTCTTTTTTACCTAACTTTAATTTATCTCTAATAAGAATATCAACGAAATCAGAATTCAAATTTTCAGAAAGTAATAAATTCTTATTATCTATAATTTTTATTTCCTTGATTAATTCAATTTTTGTTTTCGTTAGTTTTTTTTCAAGTTCATTTTTTTCTAAATAAGCTAATAGCCCTCTTTCACCTGTTAAAAGATTAAAAATTATATATAAAAATAAAAAAATGTTTAAAAACAAAATTTTTCTTTTTTTAAAAACATCAAAAAAATTCATTATTAGATTTTAGCCATTTTTGCTGAATTTCCAAGTGCATCTTCTATTCTCAAAAGTCGATTATACTTAGATACCCTCTCAGATCGAGCTAATGATCCAGATTTGATTTGTGAAGATTTTGTCGCAACACATAAATCAGCAATAAAAGTATCTTCCGAGTCGCCTGATCTGTGCGATATAATTGTTTTCAAACCATTTTTTTGGGCAAGTTCTATAACTTCTAATGTTTCGCTAACAGTTCCAATTTGATTAGGTTTTACGAGTATTGCATTAGCGGAATTTTCATCTATTCCTTTTTTTAATCTTTTTTTATTTGTTGCAAACAGATCGTCCCCAACGATTTGAATGTTCGTGCTTTTTGTAAGGTTATTCCAAGACTCCCATTCGTCTTCTGGAAAGGGGTCTTCAATAGATTTAATCGGATACTTCTTAATTAATTTAGAATAATATTCTATTGTTTTTTGTTCTTTTAATTCATTTGCAGCGACGTCTAAACAAATAGAAATATCATTACCCGGTTTAAATCCTGATTTTTCAATGGATTTTATTATCATTTGAATTGCTTCTTCATTACTTTTTAAATTGGGTGCAAAACCTCCTTCATCCCCAACGTTTGTATTAGTCAGCATTCTTTTAAGATTTTGGATTACAATAAAGCTACGCCTAATTGCTTCTGAAAATGAATTTGTTTTTTCTGGACGAATCATAAACTCTTGAATATCAAGATTATTTTTTGCATGTAATCCACCATTAATAATGTTTAATAAAGGTATTGGTAATACATAATCATTGTTTTTAGATAAATATTGAAACAAAGGGACCTTTTTTTCAATTGCTGCTAATTTACTGCACGCCATAGACACGCCTAAAGTAGCATTTGCACCAAGTTTCTTCTTTTGATCAGTTCCATCTAACTCAATTAAAATTTTATCTATTTTAAATTGATCGCTAATCTCAATATTATTTAATGCTTTTGATATTAAATTATTTACATTTGAAATAGCTGTAAAAACACTTTTGCCTAAATAATCCTTTTTATCTTTATCTCTCAGTTCAAATGCTTCATGTGTTCCAGTAGATGCTCCTGAAGGTACTATTGAAAAAGCTGATCCATTTTCAGAAAAAACTTCAGCCTCTAATGTTGGATTGCCTCGGCTATCAAAAACCTGTCGGCCTCTAATATTTTTAATTTTTGCCATTCTTTATTAGATTGTCTATTTTAACTAATTGTTTCAAAAGATCTGACATTTTTGATAAAGGAACCATGTTGGGTCCGTCAGATGGTGCGTTATCTGGATCAGGATGTGTTTCAATAAAAATAGCTGCAACACCAACGGCGATAGCGGCCCTGGAAAGATATTCCACAAATTCTCTTTGACCTCCACTCTTATCTCCCATCCCACCAGGTTGTTGTACAGAGTGCGTTGCATCAAAAACTACTGGATAACCATTCTTTGCCATAATAGGTAACGATCTCATGTCGGAGACAAGAGTGTTATAACCAAAACTTGCTCCTCTTTCGGTAACTAAAATATTTTTATTTCCTGACTCTTCAATTTTTTTTGTAACGTTTACCATGTCCCATGGGGCTAAGAATTGACCCTTCTTTACATTTATAACTTTTCCAGTTTGTGCAGCAGCAACGAGTAAATCTGTTTGTCTACATAAGAAAGCTGGGATTTGTAAAACATCAACATGTTTAGAAACTATCTCGCATTGCTCTATAGTATGAATATCTGTTAATACAGGAACATTAATTTCTTTTCTAATTTTATCAAATATAGGTAAAGATTTCTCTAAACCAGCTCCTCTTTTGCCTTTAAGACTAGTTCTGTTAGCTTTGTCAAATGATGTTTTGTAAATAAAACCAATTCCAAGTTTGTCGGTAGTTTTTTTTAATTGAGAGGCAACATCCAGGGCATGTTTCTCGTTTTCTAACTGACACGGTCCTGCAATTAAAGTGAATGTACCCGTATTTGAAATATTTAATTTTCCACATTTAACAGACTTGCTTGTCATTAATTTTTACCTCCATTAATACCGGCAGCTTTGATAAAAGAAGAAAATAAAGGATGTGGTGTAAAAGGCCTTGATTTAAACTCAGGATGAAACTGTACACCAATAAACCAAGGGTGATCTTTTAATTCGATAATCTCTGGCAATAATCCATCTGGCGATAAGGCTGAAAAAATTAAACCTTTTTTTTCAAAATCATTCTTATACCTGATATTAACCTCATATCTATGTCTATGCCTTTCTTTTATTATCTTTTGAGAATAAATCTTAGATATTAAAGAATTATTTTTTAATACAGCGTCATATAAACCTAGTCTCATTGTTCCACCTAAATTCTTTTCTGTTCCTTTAATCTTCTTCTTTCCTTTTTGCCATTCTTCTATAAGTCCGACTACTGGAGTACAATTGTTTCCAAATTCACTTGTAGAAGCATTCTTAATATTTAATAAATTTCTAGCAGCTTCAATAACAGCCATTTGCATACCAAAACAAATACCGAAGAAGGGTATATTGTTCAATCTTGCGTATTTTATGGCAGCAATTTTGCCCTCTGTGCCTCTTTTGCCAAAACCACCTGGAATAAGAACCCCTGTTACATCTTTTAGTAAAGATTTTATTTTGTCTGGTTTTAAATTTTCTGAGTCAATTCTCTTTAAATGCACTTTTACGTTATTTGATATGCCTCCGTGAATTAATGCTTCATCTAAAGATTTGTAAGCATCTTTAAGATCGACATATTTACCTATAATTCCAATGTTTACATCTTTCTTGGGATTTAAAACTCTAGAAGTAATATTTTTCCATTTGCTCAAATCAGGTATTTTTTTAGATTTAATATTGAAAAAAGAAAGGACTCTGTCATCTAGTTTTTCTTTATGAAAACTAAGTGGTGCTTCGTAAATAGTTTTTACATCAACAGTTTCGATAACATTATCAATTGAAACATTACAAAATAGAGATATTTTTTTCCTTTCTATCTTTGGAATTTCTCTTTCGGATCTACAAATAATTATATCTGGCTGTATACCTAAACTTCTCAATTCTTTTACTGAATGCTGAGTTGGTTTGGTTTTTAATTCACCTGAAGCTTTTAAATAAGGAACTAAAGTTAAGTGTATAAATAAACTATTTTTTTTTCCAACATCATTAGAAAATTGTCTTATTGCTTCTAAGAAAGGGAGGCTTTCTATATCCCCAACTGTTCCACCAATTTCACAAATTATAAAATCTTCATTCTTAACATCCTGTGAAATAAACTTTTTAATTCTGTCTGTAACATGAGGAACTACTTGAACAGTACCTCCCAAATAATCCCCTCTTCTTTCCTTCTTAATTATATCGCTATAGATTCCACCTGTGGTAATATTGTCAGATTGAGTCGCAGAGATTCCTGTAAATCTTTCGTAATGGCCTATATCTAAATCTGTTTCAGCACCATCATCTGTAACAAAAACCTCTCCATGTTGAAATGGGTTCATAGTTCCAGGATCAACGTTTAAATATGGATCTAGTTTTCTAACTCTAACCTTAAAACCTCTTAGTTGAAGTAAAGAAGCGAGTGAAGCAGATGATAGACCTTTGCCTAGTGAGGAAACCACGCCGCCAGTTACGAATACATATCGCGCCATGGAAGAATATTATAACTACTTTTTAATTAAAAATAAAGTTTATTTTGAAGAATCTGGAATTTTTGGCTGTTCTAAATCTTTTTCATCCTCTATTTTCTCCAAAACAGATTGTGTTTCCTGTAAGTCAGCTCTTGATAGAACAACTAAAGAAATGCTCGATATGATGAACAAAGCAGCGATAATAGCAGTTGTTTTTGTTAAAAAATTTCCAACAGATCTTGTAGAAGCAAAATTATCCTGCGATAACCCGAGGCCTAAGGCTCCTCCCTCAGACCTTTGCAATAAAACAATTATAATTAATACAACTGCCAGAACAATATTAGCTACTATTAAAATAGTTTCCATAATGTTTATTTATAGAAGTTTTTTATTATATCAATAAAATTCTTTGATGATTTAGATGCTCCACCAATAAGAAAACCATCGAGTTCTTTGATTGATTTAAAGTGCTTAATGGTATTTTTGTCAACTGAGCCTCCGTACAGAAATTTTGGATGAGATTTTATTCTAAATTTTTTCTTAATAAAGTTCTTCAAAATCTGAATATTTTTTTTAAGCTCTAAAGATGACGGTATCGACCCACTGCCGATAGACCAAATTGGTTCATAAGCAATGATAATATTGTTGAAATTTATATTTTTTGGAATAACTTTTAAAATCTGTTTTTTTAAAACTTTTATTGTGGTTTTAATTCTTTTTTGACTTTTGTTCTCGCCTATACAATAAATTACCTTTAAATTATTTTTTAGTGCTAATGAAAATTTTTTCTTTATTATTTCATCTGTTTCACCAGCAGACCTACATTCAGAATGTCCTATTAAAGTGTAGTTAACACCAAGACGCTTGATCATAAATGGACTCACTTTGCCTGTGTAAGATCCATATAAATCTTGGTGATAGCAGTTTTGAGAAGAAATAATTATTTTTTTATTTTTGAACCTTTTTGAAAAATCATGAATTAAAGTGTTAGGAGGAGCCATTATTAATCTATATTTCTTTTTGTTTTTTTGATCTTTCTGATAAAACTGATAAATTTTATCTAAAATTTTATAAGAGCTTGGAACACCAAACATCTTCCAGTTTCCAACAAAATATCTAAGAGAATTTGCCATATTTAAGACTTTCTTTATAGATTTATAATCACAATTAATTTAAATTTCATAAATTAAAATTATGTTAGGATCA
>MDTB01061754.1_pt1 | contig 16078 bp, 19 predicted proteins | sample 811161 | NCBI WGS metagenome assembly MDTB01 (sample SAMN05326650, study PRJNA326480) | marine metagenome | isolation source: seawater | place: Mediterranean Sea | collected 2009 | reverse complement strand
TTCACTTATAATATCAACAGCCCCCTTTAGGGCGTTTCCAAAATTTATCAATGATCTATCTGAATTCCCTGTTTGAGATAAATTGTAAAGGTCATTTTCGGCATTCTCTATAAGGGTTTCTGCTTGATCATCATTGTTTGAGTTTGTTTCTTGAATAATATTTCGAGCTACACCAATTAAATTTCTTTTAACATGTAAATCATAAATAATTTTTCCATAATTATACGTATTTTGAGTTGAAGGAGCACTATCTTTTAGTTGATTTAAATAATTACCTTTCTTAAATTCATCATTGTCTTCTGGTAAATAATTTTTGAGAGTTATTGGAGAGACATGTATATTCTTATCTAATAATTTTTTTATGGTTGAAAAAATAATTCTATTTGTTTGATCAACAAAATGATTCTCATCAAGAAAATCAGATACTTTTTCGTAATTTCTATTATCCCACAAAATACATCCAATTAAAGCCAATTCAGCATCTGTATTGGAAAAATTTGAGTCCAAATCTGTTACATTTTGATTTGAATTAATCAACTCAACTGACATTCATACTAACTAAACTATCTGAAAAAATTCAACAAGAATAAGAAATAAAATTCAGTTAATAAAATATTAATAGTGTGAATAAATTAGTTTTTGTTAACAGTTATTATGAAATCTTCTGTAATATTTTCATATGGATTAATTTCGACCTTGTGTTCTCCAATAGATTTAATCTGGTTTTTTAAAATTAGATCATCCGACTTTACGTTAAGATTTTTACTGTGTAGGTAATCTACGATTTCTTTTTTAGATATAGAGCCGTAAAGTTGATCTTTTTCGTCTGCTTCTTTATTAAAAACAATTTTTATTTTTCTTATTTCATCTACTAATGAGTTTGCTAATTTAATTTTAATTTCTTCATTTTTTAAGACTTCATCTTTTATTTTTTCATAATACTCAATATTTTTTTTATTTTCTCTAAGGGCCATTTTATTAGGAAATAAATAATTTCTTGCATAACCAGGTTTTACTGTAACTGTTTCACCCATTTTACCAAGTTTTTTAATTGTTGTTGTTAAGATTACTTTCATAATTGAGGTATTTTTTTAGTATATGATAGCAATGACAGAAACCTTGCTCTTTTAATTGCTTTTGATAATTCTCTTTGTTTCTTTCTAGATACACCAGTTATTCTGCTCGGTATTATTTTACCTTTCTCTGTTATATACCTAGATAAAAGTCTTATATCTTTATAATCTATTTCTGGTGAACCAGGTTGACTAAATGGACAGAATTTCTTCTTATTTTCAAATGGCGAATTTGTCTTTTCTTCTCTTCTAGTTTTTTTTCTATTTTTTTTCATGATTTAATTTTGTTGGTAATTCTTTATGAACATTTACCTTAATGAATATGTATCTTATTAAGTTTTCTATTTGGTTTAACTCTTGACTAATATCTTTTACAATTTGACCAGATGCTTCTATTTGTAGAAATTTATAAAATGCCTTTTTATATTTTTTGATATCATAACTAAGATCTCTAAGTCCCCAATCTTCCTCATTCACTACTTTAGCTGAATTTGAAGTTAATTTATTTTTAAAATTGTCAATTTCTTTATTAATAATACTAGATGAAAGTTCTGGATTGTAAATAAGTACTACTTCAAATTTATTCATATAACTCCATGGTTAATCTTATATTTGTAAATATAAGAGAAGTTGAACTTGCATATATTAAAATTTTAAAATAAATCAAGTTTTAATGACAACAATTGTATTTCCTGGGCAGGGTAGCCAATCTTTAGGGATGGCAAAGGATTTTAATGATAATTTTATTGAAGCAAAACAAACATTTGAAGAAATTGAAGAATATACAAAGATTGACATAAGAAAAATAATATTCGAGAATACTGAAAATAAATTAGATTTAACTCAATACACGCAGATATGCATTTTTGCATCATCATGTGCCATTTTTAAAACATATGTCAGTCAAAACGATGTTAAAGATATTAATGTAATGCTTGGACATTCTCTTGGAGAATATACTGCATTAGCATGTAGTAATAAGTTAACTTTACAATCATGTAGTTTAATCCTTAAAAAAAGAGGAGAGCTTATGAATTTTGCTGTTGCTCCAAATAAAACTGGAATGGCCGCATTAATAGGTAAAGATTCACATCATGTAGAAAAAATAATAAAAGATAACAATTTAGATCTTGAAATTGCTAATGATAATTCCCCCATGCAAATAGTTATATCTGGAATGAAAAATGAAATAATTAAAAATAAGGACATTTTTTTAAAAAATGAAATTAAAAGATTTATTCCCCTTAATGTATCTGCAGCTTTTCATAGTCATTTTATGTTAAAGGCTCAACAAAATTTAAGTGAAGATATAGAAAATTTAAATTTTTCAGAAAATAACATTAAAATTATTTCAAATTATGATGCAAATATTCATCTTGATACATTATCAATAAAAAATAGTTTAAAAAATCAAATGGCAAACAAAGTACGTTGGACTCAAAGTATAAAAAAACTTGAAGAAATAGGTGAAAAAAATATTTTAGAAATAGGACCAAACAAAATATTAAGTGGTTTAATAAATAGAATCTCTTCAAAATTTGATATTAAATCTGTAAATCAGATTTCAGATATATAGAAAGTATGAGTAATATTAAAAAAATTTTTCTTACAGGTGCTTCTGGAGGTATAGGATCTGCAATTTGTAATAAATTTATAAATAAAAAATATAAATTAGTTTTAACTTCATCTTCTGATGAAAAAATTGAGAATTTTAAAAATATCTATGGAAATGATCAGTATTATTATAAAACTGATTTATCTAATGCTACTAATCTTCAAAACTGTTTAGATGAAATATCAAATGATCACAAAGATATTTCAGTAATTGTTAATAATGCGGGCATAACTGAAGATAGTTTGATTTTTAGAATGAAACCGGATCAATGGTCTAATGTAATTCAAACAAACTTAAATTCTAATTATCAAATTATCAAATCTTTGCTCCCCAATATGTTATCGCAAAAATATGGTAAAATTGTTGGTATATCATCAATTGTTGGATCAACTGGGAATATTGGTCAATCTAATTATGTTACTTCAAAATCAGGAATGGTTGGTCTTTATAAATCAATTGCACTTGAGGTAGCAAAAAGAAATATTAACGTAAATACTGTATCGCCAGGATTTATAAAAACTACTATGACTGAAAATTTAAATAATGTTCAAATCGATTCTTACTTATCTAGAATTCCTATGGCAAGGTTTGGTGTTCCTGAAGATGTTGCTAATTTAGTATATTTTTTATCTACTGAGGATTCTTCATACATTACAGGTCAAAATTTTCATGTTAATGGTGGTATGTTAATGGTTTAATTTGTTGACATACCTTCAAATAATATTCTAAAAGTAATAAATAAGGAGAAATATATGAGTGATATTCAAGATCAGGTAAAAAAAATTGTCGTCGATCATTTAGGAATTGAAGAATCTAAGGTAGTTCCTGAGGCTAAATTTATAGATGATTTAGGAGCGGATAGTTTAGATACTGTAGAATTAGTAATGGCTTTTGAAGAAAAATTTGGAATTGAAATACCTGATGATGCAGCAGAAACAATCCAAACTGTTCAAAACGCAATTGATTATATTCAAAGCAAAAAATAAATTTAAATTATTTTATGAGACGAGTTGTTGTTACAGGGATGGGTTTACTTACATCACTTGGTAACGATAAAGAGAAAACATGGGATAACTTAATTAATGCCAGATCTGGTATAAAGAAGATCAATCAATTTGATGTTTCCGATCTTCCAGCAAAAATAGCTGGTTATATTTGTAATGATGAAAAAGATGAAAATTATTTTAATAAATCTTCATTACTTGATGCAAGAGAATTAAAGAGAAATGATAGATTTATCCAATATGGTCTCATTGCTGCAGAAATGGCTATAAATGATGCTGGATTAAAAAATATTAGTGAAGATGATAAACTAAAAGTAGGTGTTTCTGTTGGATCAGGAATAGGTGGACTTGAAACTATATATGAGGGTTCTTTAACTATCAATAATAAAGGGCCAAAAAAATTATCTCCTTTTTTTATTCCATCATCATTAGTAAACTTACTTTCTGGTCAAATATCAATAAAATATGGTTACAAAGGACCTAATCATTCAGTAGTGACTGCTTGCGCTACAGGAGCTCATTCAATTGGTGATTCAGGTGAAATGATAAAAAGAGGTGCAGCTGATGTGATGATCGCAGGCGGTGCTGAGGCTGCTGTATGCAAATTAGGAATAGCTGGGTTTTGTGCAGCAAGAAGCTTAAGCACATCTTTCAATGAAACACCTAATAAAGCCTCTAGACCTTGGGATAAAGATAGAGATGGCTTTGTAATGGGTGAAGGTTCTGGAATAGTTGTGCTTGAAGAAATGGAATATGCAAAAAAAAGAGGGGCAAATATTTATGCAGAACTTGTTGGGTACGGAATGTCAGGTGATGCTCATCATATTACTGCTCCTGCAGAAGATGGTGATGGGGGATTTAGGGCAATGAAAGAAGCATTAAAAATGGCAAAAATTTCATCAGATAAAATCGAATATATAAATGCTCATGGAACATCTACTAAAAAAGGTGATGAAATTGAACTTAATGCAATATCTAAATTATTTAATCATAATATTTATGTTAGCTCGACGAAATCTTCAATTGGTCACCTCCTGGGTGCTGCAGGAAGTGTTGAGTCAATTTTTTCTATAATGTCTATTAATAATCAAATTCTACCAGCTACATTAAATTTAGATAATCCAATTGAAACAAATAACATTAATTTAGTTCCAAAAATTCCTTTGGATAGAAAAATTACTCATGCATTAAGCAACTCTTTTGGATTTGGAGGGACAAATACTGCATTATTATTTAAAAGTATTTAGTACAATAATAATTAGTTTTTTATTTTTATCTTTAATATTTTTTATTTATGTACTTAATAAGAAGTTAATTTTATCACACAATTATTTTACAATTAATAAAGGAGAAAAATTAGAAGTATTTATAAAAAAAAATATCAAAAATCTTTCAAATGTAGATATTTTTATTTTAAAAACATATTATATTTCAAAAAAAACAATATTTAATAATTTCATACATTATGGAGATTTCTATATTGAAAATAAAATTTCTAGTATTCAACTTCTAGATCTAATTTCTAATCCTAGTAATGTTATTAATAAAATAACAATTATTGAAGGTTGGTCAAAAAATGAATTAAAATCAGAATTATCTAAATATTTTAATAATATTTATGAAATTGAATATGAAGATATTATTGCTGATACTTATTTTTTTGAGAAAAATACAAATTTTGAAACTTTTCACAAAAAATTAATCACTTTTAGAAATAAATATTTAATGAAATTTAAAGAAAATAGTATTTATAATTCATATACAAATTTAGAAATTATGATTATTGGATCGTTAATCGAAAAAGAAGGCTTAGATGAAGACGATAAAAAAAAAATAGCATCAGTGATTTTTAATAGACTTGATAAAAAAATGAAATTACAAATAGATGCTACAGTAATATATGGATTAACAAATGGAAATTATAATTTAAATAGAAAATTATTATTAAAAGATCTTAAAATAAAACATCCGTTTAATACTTATCGTATAAAAGCTTTGCCTCCTAAACCTATCTCATATGTAGGTAAGAAAACAATAGATATTTTATTTAAAAATTATGAAACTAATTATTTGTTTTATTTTTTTAATAATTCTTTAAATAGACATATATTTTCTGAAAATTATCACGAACATAAGAATAAATTAAATGAATATAGAAACAAAAAGTAAATTAATTATTATTTCCTCACCTTCTGGAGCAGGTAAAACAACACTTTGTAAACTATTAATTAAAAAGATGAAGAATATAAATCTTTCTATATCCTACACTTCAAGAAATAAAAGATTAAATGAAATAAATGGAAAAGATTATTTTTTTATTTCCACGCATAAATTTGAAAAATTAAAAAATGAAAACTTCTTTATTGAAACAGCTAAAAATTTTAATAACTTATACGGATCACCCTATAAAAATATAATAAATGCTCAAAAAAAAAATACCCATATTTTGTTTGATATTGATTGGAAGGGTGCAAGGAAAATAAGAAACAATTATGATAAAAAAAATATAATTGATTTTTTTATATTACCTCCTTCTAAATCAGAACTTAAAAGAAGATTAATTAAAAGAGGTAGAGATAATAACAAAGAAATAAAGCTCAGACTTTCTTATGCTATAGATGAGATGAAACATTATTCAGAGTATAAATATGTTCTAATTAATGAAAATGTTAAAAAAACTGTAAGTGATATTAAAAAGATTATTGAATACAATGATTTAATTACAAATCATAAATTGATACTAAATTCAAATTTAAAAAGAATTATAAATATCTAATAATTCTTCAATTTTCAATTCATTAACTCTTTTATTGTATAATAATTCACTTGTTTTATTTAATTTAATATTTTTATAAATTTTTTTCCTTACATTTTTAAATATCTGGTTAACAAATTTTTCTGATTTATGGATATCATATTTACTATTTTGAAATTTGAATTTAACAACTGTAGATTTAACTTTAGGTTGAGGTATGAAACATTTTGATGATACATTAAAACACCTTGTATATAGAGAAGAAATTTTGGTTAAAAATTTATACTTATTCATATTTGGTAAATTATAATCAAATTTTTCTGCAACTTCCTTTTGTATCATTAAAATCATTTCACTTATGTTTTTATTGAATTTAAATAGATACAAAATTATTTTTGTACTAATATTATAAGGTAGATTGGATATTATTATTAACTTTTTGAAATTATCAAAATTATATTTCAGAATATCCTCCTCTAAAATAATTACATTTTTTTTATCCTTATATTTTTTTTTTAAAATAATGCTTAGCTTTCTATCTTTTTCAATTAAAAATAATTCTTTAGGTTTTTTTATTAAAATATTATCAGTTAAAAAACCATATCCAGGGCCTATTTCCAATACAATCTTATTTTTTATATCTGCTTGATTAACAATTTTATTTCTTATATTTTTATCTATTAAGAAATTTTGGCTTAGTGATTTTTTTGCTTTCCTCATAAATTTTTCTATTTTTATAAATTTTTTTTATTAACTTATAACAATTAATAATTGATTTATACGAGATATTATTTTTACCAATTAAATTATATGCAGTTCCATGATCTGGAGAAGTTCTTATTACACTTAAATTTCCAGTATAATTAACTCCAGAAAATTGACTGATAAACTTAAATGGAATTAATGCTTGGTCATGATAAATAAAAATAAAACAATGATATTTAGTTAAATTATTTTCAATTAACATACTATCACCTGATGCTGGCCCTTCTAAAAACAAGCCTTTATTTTTTAATTTTTTAATAACAGGAGCAATATAATTAATTTCTTCTTTCCCAATCTCTCCATTTTCACCTGCATGAGGATTTAATCCTGAAATAATTAACTTAGGTTTTTTAATATTAAAATCTATTTTCAGCGTATTATTCAGATTAATTATTTGATTATATAAAAATTGCTTATTTGATATTAGTGATGGTATTTCGGAAATTTTTCTATGTGTCGTTATTGTCGTAACTATAATTTTTTTGTGGAAAAGGATCATATTAGAATATTTTTTATTATCAATTTTTTGAAAATATTCAGTATGTCCTATAAATTTATTATTTACATTTTGCCTAATTAGATCCTTTCTTAATGGAAGTGTTAAAATACCTATACAAATATTTTTACTACAAAAATCATATGAATATTTTAATGATTTATATGTATTTTCTTCATTATTATTACAATTATAAGAGAATATATTTAGACTTTTATTATTATAATTAAGATTTTTATTCTTCGTATTAATAAGATTTATTTTTATCTTTAAATTATTTTTAATTAAAAAATTTTTAATAACTAAAATATTTGAAAATAAAACAATATTTTTTAATTTATTATTTTTTAATAAGTCAATTAAAATTCTTATACCTATTCCATTAATATCACCAATAGTAACAGCTATTAATTTAGGCATCAATAAAAATTAAATTATATATTTTTGAATATTCTTTTATAAATTTTTTTTCAATTTTTTTTACATTTACATTTATAATTTTATTTAAATTTGCATTATTTAGAATATCTTTATCGAATTCTATATTACATAAGACTATGTAAACATATTCATTATTATTTTTAAATTTATAGTAATCATTTATATTGATTAGATTTTTCTTTAAAGAATTATTTAAATTAGTAAATTTATATTTTTTATTTAAAATATTTGGCTGATTTTTCATTTCATTTAAATAATTACAATTTAATTCTTTATTTATGATTTCATCTATTGATGTTACACTAAAAATATCAGCAACTAATCCTTCATAGGTTTCAAAATTTTTTTTAATAAAAACTAATGAAATATTAGAATTATTTTCAAAAGTAAAATAATTTTTTCCTGCTAAGATATTATTTTTAATTCTTATTTCTAAATTATTAATTTTATTTATTTCTTGTTTTTTTTCAAAAAAATTTATATTTTTATTTTTTAGTATCAATTTAATTTCTTCTATATTTTTATCTTCTAAATTATTAATGACATTAATTATTTCACTATTATTTTTTGTGTTAAAATTTATATAATTAATTGTAAACTTATAAAGTAAGTCAATTTCATTTTTTACATTATCTAAATCTGATAAATTAGAGTTTAGTATAATCTCTAATATTGCTTTTCTTGCTAAATCTATTTTTAAATTGAATAATATATTATTTTTATCTAATTTGTATTTATATTCTCTACCGATATTTTTATTAGTATTAAAAATATTTTCATATACTTTATTTTCCTCCAGTACATTATTTTTTAAATTCTGTTTATAATATTCATAAAATAAATTTGCTGATATAAAATCATTTATTATTGACTGTTCAGTTAGTTCTTTATTATTGCCAACAAAATCAAGATATTTAATTCTATTTTCTAAATCGAATAATGTGTATGCTTTATCATTAATTTTAAAAATTATTTTATTTGTAGAACAATGTATATTACTGCTGTATAAAATTAATATAATAATTAAAGTAAACTTTATTAAATAATCAATTCTAATTTTTTTCAAATTTATCATCTTCTATACTAAAACTTTCCCATTCTATATCTTGTTTATCATTTTCAGATACTGCTAAATTTGTTGATTTATAACTTCCAATATTTTTAAATGAAAACATTATTGTTAAAATATCTTGTGGTTTTAGATTATCTTCTGCATATGATTTTCTATTAAAGTCTAAATTTATACCAAAACATTCGTCAAAATAGCTATATCCAATACTATATTCTTTATTAATTTCTTTCTTTAAATCATATAATCCATTAATATTGATTTTAGAAAATTTTGATAATTTTTTTGTTAAAAATGAATAATTCAAAGTTTCTGTATCATTTGTAACGATATTATTTGTTTTTGAGTTTTGATCTAGATAAGATAATGATAATTTACCAAATTTTGTATCTGAATTAATATTAATATTTTGTTGTTTTAAATAAGAATCATTGACATCATATCTGAAGCCATAAGATAACTCATTTTTATTGTTGTAATTAATTGAGCCTAATAAATCACTTAAATTATCATCATTTCCTTGTTCTTTGTGAAAGTTACTGTTTTTTGAAAATTCATATGATTGAAAAATAGATGATTTGACATTTTTAGTATAAGCATTAAATCCAAAAGTAATCCTTTTTGAATTGTCTAATTTATCATTCCCACTAAATCTGTTTAATCGATAAATATTTTCTATACTGAAATCATTATTTGTTGAATCTTCATTAGAAAATTTATTACTATTTGAAATCCCCGGAGTTATTACTAGATGTGCTTTTGGACTAAATGTAATATTTGGAAAATATTTTTTAACTTTAAAAGGGGTTTCACTAGAAATTCCAATAATTGGAAAAAATCTGTAATATGATCCTGTTTTATAATCATTTTCCATAATTTTTTTTGTTTCTGTATTAAATACTTGATTATATATTTCTGCATTCATAAGTATTTTGGAATTATAACTAATTATATTTTTCTTTATTTTGTATTTATGAGAAATTTTTTGTTGTTTTTTTGCGTGGACTAAAGTACTTTTTTCTCTGACTATATTATAGAATTCAAATGTAGAATCAGAGATATTACCATATTTATTGTAATACCCAGTATGATATTTTATTTTTGGAAAAACAGTTGGGATAGTTTTATTGTCTTCGTTTTCTTGATTAGTTTGATAAAATTTTAAATTAATATCTAAGTGATCATCAATTTTTCTTAAATTGTACCCCTCAATATTAAAATCAGTTCTTAGGGAATTTGTATAACTAAGGTCATCATTGGGTTTGGTGATCTGAATATAATTTTTTGAGGTTTGCAATGCAGAATTTACTTTAATTCTATAATTTTCATTAATATTTTTATTATATTCCGTTATTAAACTTGCATCAGTTAACCAATCATTATTATTTTGATTTTCAAAATTTGAATCAAAGGTTAAATCAGTTTTTAGATTACCACCTGATAATATTTGGTTATAATCAAATGTGAACCTTTGTGAGGAGTCAACCCCACCACCATACCTAATAGTTGGAGTAAATAACAGTTCTTTATCTATATCAAGATTAAAATAATATGGAAATGACGTTGATTGAGAAGTCTGAGTATCAAAAAAATTCAATGCTATTGACGGTGTTAAAAAACCTGATTTTCTTTCTTTTCTAAGAGGTGACGGTGTAACAATATATGGTATATAAAATACTGGAGTATTTATAACTCTCATCTTAGAATGTTTTTGATATAAAAAAAGATTTTTATTATCATGCAATATCTTTTCCCCCTCTAGTTGCCATGTCGGGCATATAAAATTTGCAATTTTAATTCTTGATTTACAGGGAGAATATACACCTTTAGTAATTATATCAATATATCCATCTCTTTTAATTTTTTTTCCAGTAATTCTTGACCCATCATTTAATTTTATTTTTGGATTCTTAAATTCAGCAAAATCTAAGTTTCTTATAAAAAAACCGTCTTCACCTTCAAAATAATTATTGCTTTCATCTTTAAATATAAATTTTGATGGTAAATATATTTTTTCTTCTTTTTTATTATATATAATTAAGTCAGATAAAATAAACTCATTTTTTTGAAAAATTTTTGCATTACCTTTAGCAATTATATTTTCATCTTTATCATATGAAATAGAGTCAGCATAAATTAAAATTTCTTTTGCATTATTAAATGACGGAATTGATATGATCATTATCATAAAAATAATACTAATAAAAATATTAATGTAATTACTCATTCTCAATTTTGATCACTTGGTACATTCCTATGAAAAGTGGTAATAAAAAAATAATTAAATATGAAACAAATATATTAAGTGAAAGTGTAATAGTTATTTTCATTATAATCTCTTTAAGTAAAAAAATAATAAATCCTATAGATATAGACAAAAATAAAACTTTAAATAAATTTTCATTTCTTTGAAATTTACTTGTAAAGCCTATTATTACAAATGCTAGAACAACTATAAAAATAGGTTTCAAAACTTCAGATAAATAATACAATCCAATTTCAGGTGAATACAAATTAAATTTATTAAGGGTTCTAGAATGATTAATATATTTATAAAATGGTATTAATTTATATTTTGAAATAGAATTTAGAATATTTTCTTCATTGAAGTTTATTTTTAATCTATAATAATCTAAGTTTTTATATTCCTCATTCTTAAAATTATAAAATTTTACTTCTGTTAAATAGAATAAATTTGATTGAAACTGTCCTTTTTCAGCCAAAATGAATTTATTAGAATCATTATTAATTAATAAAATTTTTATATTTTTTGCATTCATATCTTTCAAATCAATATTTTTAATATTTATAAAACTTGAATTAAATTGATCAATTTGATTTTTAATCCACATTTCACTATTCGATATTTTAATTGAATATAAACTGTTTTCTTGATTGTCTAATTTAGCATCATATTTTTTTTCCATAAAAACAGATAATGGATTTAATAAAACTAAAAAAATTAATCCCGTTATAAAAACTGCTAAAGAGATAGGGAAAAAAATATCAAAAATTGAGTAACCTAAATTTCTCATTGAAATTAATTCATTATTATTGATAAGATTTCTTATTAAAAAAGAAATGCTTATAATTGTTACAAACGGGATAATTTCATTTAAAATAGAAGGATATTTTAAAAAAGATAAATAAATAAAATTAATTATACTTTTATTATCTTCGGATAGTACTCTAGATAATTCTAATAAATTTACAAATATTATAAATAAGGAAATTATAATAAAATTTATCAATAGATATCTGTTTGTTAAATTAAAAAGATAAATATTAATTTTGTTCATATATTTTTTTAATATAAGAAAATAAAAAAGGAATACAAAGTATTGATATAACTATTATAAAATAATTGAATAATTGAATTTCAGAATTCTTAAGTATTTGATTGATTATTAGGATTGATACACAGACAATTGAAAAATATATATTGTTATTTAAATTGAAGTTTATTTTTTTTAAATTATTTTTATAAAATAAAAAAAATATAAATAATATTAAAAAAACATCAAATATTTTATAAGTTATATTTAAATTATTTCCAAATTTAATATCTTCAAAAATCGTCAATGTATTTTTATCAACAATATTTCCACTTGGTGAATTTTTATTCTCTATTTTTAATATATAGTTTCTAAACTCTAATTTTTCTATTTGTTTATTTTCATCAATACTTATTTTAAAACCATTAGTTAATTGGAAATTATATTCATTGTCTTTACTTACTATGTCTCCTTTTTCAGCATAAACAATATTTTCTTTTTCATCAGTAAAACTAATTAGAATATCATTATAAGCATTATTATTTTTTTTAAAATCAAGTATAGTTGAACTATTTAAGTTTAAGAAATTTGAATATGCCATACTTTTAAAATCTAATGTATTTCTTAATTCATACTCCTGTAATTTATATTGTTTGTAAACTATCGGTGCTAGAAATAGATTAAGTAATGAAAAAACAAATATTATTATTATACTAAAAAAAAATAGAGTTTTTCTAAAAGGATTTAAACCAGCACCTAAAGATAAAATGGCTATTAATTCGTTGTCTTTATTTAATTTAATAAAACATAATAATAATCCAAAAATTAAAATAAATGGTGTAATAACTGTAATTATATTTGGAATTAAATATAAAGATAGTAGTACAATATCTAATATCTGAATATGCATAAAGTTAGTAATAGTAAAAAGTCTAGTTAATTGTAATAGCCATGCTACTGACAAAAAAATGAATAAAATTAAAAAAAAATATTTAGTAGTTTGAGCTAATAAATAAATGTTAATTTTACTCCAAATCATTTTATATTTTCAAATATTTATGTTAATCAATAAATTTATATTATCAATTATTTATCTAATTATCTAAAATTTGTTATAATTTAATCAAAATATAGACAAAATCAAATTACTTAACTAAAAATAACAATATTTTTTTATATAGGAGTACTTATGAGCAGAACATTTTCCATTATTAAACCTGATGCTACAAAAAGAAATATTACAGGTGCAATAAACAAAATAATTGAAAATAATGATTTATCAATTGTTGCCCAAAAGAGAATTAAATTATCTAAAGACAAAGCTGAGGGTTTTTATGCTGTTCATAAAGATAAACCTTTTTTTAATGATTTAATCGAATACATGACCTCAGGACCAGTAATTGTTCAGGTTTTAGATGGTGAAAATGCAGTTGAAAATTATAGGAACATTATGGGTGCTACAAATCCTGAAAGTGCTGCAAAGGGAACTATTAGAAGTGAATACGCAATTAATATTCAGGAAAATTCAGTTCATGGATCTGATTCTGAAGATAATGCAAAGATTGAAATTGAGTATTTTTTTAACGAAGATGAAATAATCAATAATTAAATAATGAGAAAATAATAATTAAGATTATAGCTACAAGAACTATAGTATAGACTGTCAATTTGTTAAAGGTTTTCCATGTTTGTGCCTTATCTTTGGCTATACTATCTTTATTATAATCCATAATTTATATAATAATTCATATTTATCACATTGCAATAATATAATGAAATATTTTATTTTAATAATTGTTTTAATTATTTTTAGTAAGAATGTTAATTCAAATAATTTATTTGATTCACCATTTTACAAAATTGATTTTACTTCAAATAATATTGATAATGACAAGATAATAGAAATAAGGAAAATAAAATTTAAAAGTATATTATCAATTTTAAAAAATACTTTAAATAATGACGATTATATAAAAGTTAGTAAAGATATTTCAGAAGATTTAATTAATACCTTTATAAAAAATATTGTTATTAATGATGAGAAAATTATAAATGACAGATATCTATCTAAAATAAAAATTAATTATAATAAAAAAAAAATTATTGAATATTTTAGATTTAATAAAATTTCATATGTTGAATATCATCCCAATAAGTTTTTATTGATTATTCATGAAATTGGTCAAATTAATAATAATTTATTTTCAAAAAATAATAATTATTATAAATATTTAATAAAAAATGCTAATAAAAATAAATTTTTTCAAATTCCTAATTTAGATATTAACGATAGATATATATTAAAAGAAGAAGATATTATTAATAGAGATATAAGCAAAATAAATAAATTTACAAAAAAATATAATTCAAATGAGAATATTATCGTCATTACAAAAAATAATAAAAATAATATGAATTATACTTTAATTTTATATTCTCATGAAAAGATTTTAGAAAAAAAATTATCATTAAATAATAATGAAACAGATTTATTCTTCAAAGAGTTAGAAATTGAAACTTTAAATTTATGGAAGCAGATGAATCAAATACAAAATAAATCTACTAATTCTCTTAAATGCAAGGTAGATTATTTTAATTTACTTGAATTGAAAGAAATAAGAAAGAATTTAAGTAAGGTTTCACTAATAGATAATCTAAATGTAAAAATATTATCTTATAAAAATATTGAATATGATATGCATTACTTTGGAAATATAAAAATATTATTTAAAATTTTTGAATTAAACAAATTAAAAATTAATTTTAATGATGATGAATGTATTATTAAGTTAATATGATTAAGCAAAAAAGTTTTAATTATAAATTTAACGATGAAAAGAATGAACTAAATTATTTTGTAAATAATACAAATTTTTATGCATTTGATGCTCTCATTAATAATGATACAAAATTTTCTTTTTTATATGGCCCAAACAAATCAGGCAAATCTTACCTTGCTACAATCTGGCTTAAAAGAAATAATGCAATTCAATATGATAAAGACGATGAATTATTTCTTAATCAAAAAAACAATGTATTAATTGATGATTTACAATTTCATGATGAAGAAAAAATTTTTCATATTGTTAATAATTGTATTTTAAATAACTTAAAAATTTTGATTACTTCAAATAATCGAATAAATGAAATAGAATTTCAATATAAAGACCTATCATCACGCTTGAAAACATTTTCTAATTTAGAAATAAATCAACCAAATGATGAAATGCTTTTAGCTATTTTAACTAAATTACTTATTGATAAACAATTTATAATAAATTCTAATGATATCTTTAAATTCATACTGCGAAGAGTTGATAGAACTTATGAAGGTATTAATGAGATTGTAAATAAATTAGACATATTATCTTTAGAAAAAAAAAGGCAATTAACAATACCATTAATAAAAGAAATACTATAGATGGTTCAAAATATGAATAAATATAGAACTCATTTATGCTCTGATTTATCAATTAAAAACTTAGGTGAAAAAATCACTTTGTCTGGTTGGGCTGACACAATCAGAGATCATGGAAATTTATTATTTATTGATTTAAGAGATAATTATGGAATTACACAGTGTGT
>MDTB01205479.1_pt1 | contig 16079 bp, 20 predicted proteins | sample 811161 | NCBI WGS metagenome assembly MDTB01 (sample SAMN05326650, study PRJNA326480) | marine metagenome | isolation source: seawater | place: Mediterranean Sea | collected 2009 | reverse complement strand
TTTGTTTAATAGGAAGATCAATTTTTTTATATATATATTTAATAGGAAACTCGAAACTTGGACCATATCTTACATTAACTTTATTTTTTTTTAAGGACAAAAAAATGTCTTCAGAACAAGCAGATGAGAAAAAAAACAAGGAGAAGAAAATTATTAAAACTTTATTAATATATATTTTTCTAAACATTTTTAAGTTTATTTAATTTTACTTTTCTAAAATTAAGATTTAGTAAATCTAGAATTAAAATGTTTCCATTTAAACTTTTACCAATATTTAAAATTTTTTTTAAAATTTCATTTGCTTGAATTGTTCCAATTATACCTGCTACAGTACCTAAAATTCCCTCATATTCACAATTCATTATATCATCCGAAACATTTTTTTCTTGAAAGAAACTTCTTATACAAGGTGTTTTTTTATTTTTAAAATCAAATGTAAAAATATGACCATCAAACTTATTGATAGCCCCTGTTACTAAAAACTTTCTTTTATTTTTACAAAAATCATTTATTAAAAATTTAGTTTGAAAATTATCTGAACCATCAACAATATAATCATATTTTTTTATTATTTTATTATAATTTTTTTTATTAAGTCTTATTTTGTAGCAACTAATTTTTATTTTGGGATTTATTTTTTTTAATTTTTTTTTAGCAATTATAACTTTAGATTTTTTAAGGTCACAAACATCATAAAGACTTTGGCGGTGAATATTTGATACATCAATATTATCAGGATCAACAATTCCTAAAAAACCAATACCTGCTCTGGTTAAAAATTCAGCAACTGGGCATCCTAAGCCCCCCATTCCAACAATTAAAACTTTGGATTGGATAATTTTTTTTTGTCCCATTATTCCGATATTTTTAAGGATTATCTGTCTTGAAAATCTTTCAATTTGATTTTTATCTAACTTTAAACTCATTTACCTGTTGAGCCAAATCCACCCAATCCCCTAATAGTTTTTGGCAAATCATTTGTTTCTTCTAATTCTATTTTTACGATAGGTGATAATACCATTTGTGCAATTCTATCACCATTATTTATTATAAAATCCTTATCTCCATGATTAAAAATGATTACTTTGATTTCTCCTCTATAGTCACTATCTATAGTGCCTGGAGTATTTAAAACACTAATTTTATTTTTCGCTGCTAGACCAGATCTAGGTCTAATTTGAATTTCATAATTATTTGAGAATGCAACAGATAATCCAGTGGATACTAAATAAGAATGTTTTGGTTTCACATTTATAGTATTTTCAATAAATGCAATAAGGTCCATTCCAGAAGACCCAATTGTTTTGTACTCAGGTAGTTTTACTTCAGGACTTAACTTTTTTATAAGAACTTTGACCATTAATTGATTTGTGAAACAATTTTATCAACAATTTCTTCTGATATCTCGGATTTTTTTCTCATTGAAATTTTCTCTTTTTTTCTAGTATCATCTTTAAAATGTATAGTTACCTCATTATAATCTGAGTTAAAGCCAATATTTTTTTTAGAAACATCGTTAGCTATGATCCAATCACAATTTTTATTTTTTAATTTTGAAATGGCATTGTTATCTAAGTTTTTTGTCTCAGCAGCAAAACCAATAACTAACTTTGGTCTCATAGAGTTATGATTAGATATATAGTTTAATATATCTATATTCTCCTCTAAATCTAAAGTCATTTTTACTTTTTTTTTGATTTTATCTTTATCTTGTTTACTAACTTTAAAGTCAGCCACAGCCGCTGAAAATATTGCTATATCAGTTGGTAAACTTTGTTGAGTTGCTAGAAACATTTCTTGTGCAGTTTCTACTTTGATTAGATTTATATCATCTTCAACATTTAAGTTAGTTGGTCCAGATATTAATGTTGTATCAAAACCTCTTTTAGTTAATGATTTTGCAATTTCATATCCTTGTTTTCCACTTGATCTGTTTGTTATGAACCTTACAGGATCGATATATTCATTCGTTGGGCCTGCAGTAACTAAGACCTTTATCTTCTTATTTTTAATTTGATTAGATAAAAAATTATAAATTTTATCGAATATTACTTTCGGTTCTGACATTTTTCCTTCACCATATTCACCACAAGCCATATCACCGGTAATTGGGCCAATAAATTTGTAACCATAGTTTTTTAATTTTTTTACATTATCTTTAGTTGATTGATGCTCCCACATTCTCACATTCATTGCAGGGACTAAAAATACTTGTTTATTTGAGGCAAGAACAACAGTAGAAGCTAAATCTTCTGAATAACCCTGACTAAATTTGGCCAAAGTATTTGCCGTGATTGGAGCAACAATGATTACATCTGCCCATCTAGATAAAGCAATATGATCCATTTCCATCTCATTTTCTAAGTTAAAAAGATCATCATAAACTTTTCCTTGTGATAAAGAGGTGATTGACAAAGGGGTTACAAATTCTTTCGCACTTTTAGTAAGAATAGTTTTTATCTCTGCATTATTTTTCTTAAACAACCTAATTGTCTCAAGACTTTTGTAAGCAGAAACTCCACCACAAATTATAAATAAAATTTTTTTATTTGTTAAATCTTTCATCGAGTGAATTAAAATACCAATAGTCCAAAAATTACAAGAGCTAATAAACCAATAATAGACTGGTTTCTAAAAGTAATCATTTCAGTTTTTTTTGTATTTAAAGCTGTATACGAATTAGAATTTTGGGGAATTTGTCCACTTGCTAAATATGTAAGCGCTTGATTTGCCTTATCCATTATTTGAGGAAATTCTGGTAACCTTTTGATTACTTCTGATGTATTTTGTAGAGTCTCTGTTATTGTTGTCATAGGATCTTTTGTTTCTTTCAACCAATTTTCAAGAACGGGCCTTGATGTAGTCCAAATATTTGTATTTGGGTTTAATTTTCTTGCAACTCCTTCTACTACCACCATTGTTTTTTGAAGCATAAGAAGTTGTGGCTGGGTCTGCATATTAAATTTTTCTGTAACATCGAACAATTGTTTTAACAATTTTCCTCCTGAAATATCTTTAACTGTTTGCCCAAAAATTGGTTCCCCAATTGATCTTAGGGCTTGAGCTAGGTCATCAATTGGAACATCTTTAGGTACCAATCCTGCTACCAAATGTACTTCAGCGACTTTCCGATAATCTCTTTGAATAAAACCAAATAATATTTCTGCTAGAAATCTTTTACTCATTTTATCTAATCTACCCATAATTCCAAAATCAATTGGTACAATATGACCATTATTATCTATAAATATATTACCCTGATGCATATCAGCGTGAAAAAAACCATCTCTAACAGCATGTCTTAAAAAATTTTGAATAATATCTTCAGCAATTTTTTTAGTATTAAAATTTTTTTTCTTAAGCTCTTCTGTTTCCCTTATAGACACTCCATCAATCCAATCTAGTGTCATCACATTCTCACTTGTAAAATTCCAATAAATTTGTGGAACTCTAAATCCAACATCATTTTTTGTATTTTCTGCATATTCATTTGCCGCCGCTGCTTCAAATCTAAGATCCATTTCGAGGTTTGTTATTTCTTTTAATAAAAATACCACTTCAAATAATTTAAGTCGTTTGGTTTTTTTAACCAAAGATTCAATTATAAAAGCAAATAGCATCATCGCATCTATTTCTTCATTAAATATTTTCTTTATGTTAGGTCGTAATATTTTGATAGCTACATCTTTTATTGTTCCATTGTCATTTATTTGTGCTTTATGAACTTGAGCTATAGAGGCTGCAGCTACTGGGGCACTAAGATGAATTATAGAATTATAAGTATCATTTCCTAAATCATTCTTAATTATTTCTTTGGCTTGCATTAACGAAAACGGAGGTAATTTATCTTGAAGATTTTCAAGTTTACTTGAAAGATCATCACCAATTATATCTGGTCTTGTAGCTAAAAATTGTCCTAGTTTGATAAAGGTCGTCCCCATGGACTCTAGTGTAGTAGACAATCTTACACCCTCATCATTATTAACATCGATTTGTTTTTTTGAAGAAATAGATAGTGATAAAATCTTAAATAAGATTTTAACTGATAAAGGTGGTTTTTGAAATTTTGAAGTTATATTTAATATATCTGAATTAGCTACTTTTCTAGCTAATTTAAACAAAGTTATTATTCTTTTTAACATTAAATTTTCCAGCCACTATGTATAGAAACTATTCCACCAGATAAATTTCTGTACGTGCATCTTTCAAATCCCTCTTTTTTCATGAGATCGAGTAACTCCTCCTGATTTATAAAATTTTCTATACTTTCTATTAAATATTCGTAAGGTTTTCTCTCTCCAACAATTAAATTTCCAATTGATGGAATAATTTTTGAATAGTTTTTATAAATAAAATTGAGACTTTGATTCTGTATCTTTGAAAATTCTAGACACAAATATCGACCCCCAGGTTTTAATACTCGGTAAGCCTCAGATAAAGCATTATTCAGATTTTTAGTATTTCTTAAACCAAAACTAATAGTGTAAAAGTCAAATGAATTTTTTAATATGGGAAGTTTTTCAGCTGGAGCAACAATCCAATTTAAATTTTTAAATTTACCTAATTTTTCTTGTCCCTTTTTGATCATACCTTTGTTTGGGTCTACACATGTAATTTGACTATTATTATTTACGTGTTTTAAAAATTTTTTAGCTATATCACCTGTGCCACAAGCTACATCAATTAATTTTTGATTAGGAGATGGATTCATCATATTTATCAAATCTTTTTTCCACAATCTATGGATTCCAAATGACATAAAATCATTCATTAAGTCATATTGACCATAAACCTGATCAAAAACATTTTCTACTAGTCCTTTTTTATTTTGTAGATATTGTTGCATAATAATTAATTATATATTGAATATAGTAGCAAATGCCAGAATTACCAGAAGTAGAAGTTGTAAGACAGTCATTAGATAAAAAGATTATCCAAAAAGAGGTAAAAAAAGTCATAGTTAGAAATAGAAATTTAAGATTTAAAATTCCATTAAATTTTTCAAGTTTTTTGGAAAAAAAAAAAATAACTAAAGTAGATAGATTTTCCAAGTATCTGATTTTGTACTTATCTAACAATAGCTATTGTTTAATTCATTTAGGAATGTCAGGGACAATACATATTGTTTATAAAAGTAAAAAAAATTTTTTAACTAATACCAGTTTTTACAATTCTCCAACTTTACCAAAAAAACATAATCATATAGAAATAAGCTTTGAAAATTTAAGATTAATATATAATGATCCTAGAAGATTTGGTTTTTTTCAAATTATTAATAATCAAGATTTATTAAAAAAAAGGTTTTCTCACTTAGGACCCGAACCGTTTGATGAAAATTTTAATAAAGAATACGTAACCTCATATTTTGAAGGCAAAAAAAAAAATATTAAAAATTACCTCCTAGATCAAAATTTTGTTTCAGGGATTGGAAATATATATGCGAGTGAAATTTTATTTTTAAGTAAAGTTAATCCGTTTAAAAGAGTTGATCTACTTTCAATATTAGATTGTAAAAAAATAATTAAAAATTCTAGAAAAATACTTAATATCGCAATTGAAAAAGGTGGTTCGAGCATAAGGGATTTTAAAAATATTTCAGGAAAAAAAGGTAATTTTCAAAAAAATTTCAAGGTATATGAAAGAGAAGGATTGAGCTGTAGAAGATTAAAGTGCCAAGGTATAATCCAAAAAAAAATAACTTCTAATAGATCAACTTTCTTTTGTAATATTTGTCAAAAATAATAAATTATTTGATTGACCAGGGTAAAATCTCAAGCTATACCCCCTCGCATATGGCTAACACTAAATCTGCAATTAAAAGAATTAGAAGAATATCCAAGCAAACTAAAGTAAATAGGAATAGAAAAAGTAGATATAAAATTGCTTTAAAAAAAATGAATCTTCTTATTGAAAAAAAAGATAAAGATGCAGCTTATAAATTCTTACCCAAGTTGAATTCTGAGTTAATGAAAATAGCCAAAACAGGCATTATCAAAAAACAAAATGCTTCAAGAAACGTTTCAAGAATCACTAAAAAAATATCATCTATATAACCCTCTTATACTTGAAGTTGATTCAACTTCAATAATACGCATTATATATGACTACAAGATTTATTGTCACAATATTTAGATTTAGTAAATAATTATTTAATATTCATTCAACCTTTAATTTATTTTGAACTTTCTATTTCAATTCTTAATTCATTAAATATTTTTAAAAGATCAAAATTTACACAATCATAGATTTTATTTTTTTTTATATTTAAAAAATTATTTCTTGCAAATATTGTCAGATGGTTCTAACTGATATTTCCCCAATAGAATATGAACAATAGCATAATAAATAAAGATTTAAATAATCAATCACTTAATTGGATTAAAATTCAGGATGAGATGAAAGATAAATTAGGTTCAGATGTTTATGAGAGTTGGTTAAAAAAAATTAATTTTTTAGAAGAATTTAATAATTATATTTTGTTATCTGTTCCCACTAGATTCATTCGTGATTGGATTACATCAAGATATTTAGATCAAATTTTACAACTAGTTAAACAATATAAAAAAAATATTGTTAGAATTGAATTTAAAATATTAGACATTAAAGCTAATAAAAATGACGAAAAACAAGCGACAAAAGAAACTTTTGAAATCAGAGAAAATGTATCATTCATAAAAGATTCTTATTTACAATATAATAGGATTGATCCAAACAAAAATTTTAATAATTTTTTTACTGGATCTAGCAATAAACTTGCTTATGAAGCATCATTAAAAGTTTCAGAAAATATTTCACATTACAATCCTCTTTATGTTTACGGAGGGGTAGGAATGGGTAAGACACATCTATTAAACTCAATTGGCCTTCAACTTAAGAAAAATAATAAAGTTATGTTCATTTCAGCAGAGCGTTTTATGTATCAATTTGTTAAATCCATTAAATCAAATGATATGGTAAAATTTAAAGAGTATTTTAGAAATACTGATGTTTTGCTAATAGATGATATTCAATTTATGAATGGAAAAGAAGCTATGCAAGAAGAGTTTTTTCATACTTTTAATTCTTTATTAGAAAAAGGCTCTCAAATAATATTGTCAGCTGATAGACCGCCAAATAAATTATCTAGAATTCAAGAAAGAATTAAATCAAGATTTTCTGGAGGTTTAGTGGTTGATATTCAAAAACCAGACTATGAATTGAGAAAAAGAATTGTAGAAAATAAAATTAATGAACTTAATAATTTGTATTCTGAAAATATTAATATTTCAAAAGAAATTCAAAATTTTATAAGTACTGAAGTTACTGCTAGCATAAGGGAATTGATTGGAGCAATAAATAGAATAATTTCATTCTCTCGAATTTATAACAAAACTCCAAATTTATCCGAGATTAAAATTGTATTAAAAGATTTGCTTAATCTATCAGAAAACAAAGTAACAATAGACTCGATTCAAACAATAGTTTGTAAATATTTTAAAATTAGTGAAAATGAAATGTTGTCTTCAAGAAGATCTAGATATTTAGTAAGACCAAGGCAAACTGCAATTTATCTAACTAAGATTCTTACTTCAAAATCTTTACCTGAAATTGGAAGAGAATTTTCAAATCGAGATCATACCACTATAATTCATTCGGTTAAAACAATAGAAAAATTAAAAGAACGTGATCCAGAAATGTTAGAAAATATAAATAAATTAAAAAATCAGGTACTCTATAATAAAGAAAATGAAATTTAATGTAAATCAACAAGATCTTCAACAAGCTCTAAATTATTGCCAAGGTGTAATTGAAAAAAGAAGCACTTTACCTATTTTATCGAATATTTTGTTAGATGTTAAAAATTCAAAGTTAACAATGACAGCTACCGATTTAGATTTAATTTTTATACATCAAATAAATAATATTGAAGTTTTGACAGAAGGTAAAACCACTACGACATCATCTATCATGTATGATATAGTTAGGAAATTTTCATCAGGTAAAAAAATTAATATATCTTTGACAGATGCTAGTAAGCTTCAATTAGAGTCTGAGAAATCAATTTTTAATTTAAACTGCATTAATCCTTCAGAATTTCCTTTAACAGATGAAAACTTTAATGAGAATGAATTTGATATTAATTCGAAACAATTTTTAAAATTACTTAATAAATGTAAATTTTCAGTTTCTAATGATGAAACTCGACACTATCTAAGTGGTATTTATCTACATCAGACAGAAGTGGATGATAAAGTTTACCTTACTGCTGTAGCAACCGATAGTCATAGAATGTCTATTTCAAAAATTAGATTAGAAAAAAAAATAAATTTTGATCCAGTTATTCTACCTAAAAAAACGATTTTTCAACTTTGCTCAATTTTAGATAATTATGATGGAAATATAAAAATCTCAAATTTAAAATCAAAAATTAAGTTTGAATTAAACAATAGTATATTAATTTCAAAATTAATTGATGGTAAATTTCCAAATTATATTCAAGTTATACCAAAAAATAATCAAAAAAAATTAGAAACTAATTTAAAGTTGTTTTTAGGATCTGTAGATAGAGTAGCTTCAGTTTCTCTAGATAAAAAAGATGGTGTTAAATTTAATTTATCTGAAAATTCTTTAAGTTTATCTGTTAATAATGCCAATAGTGGAGATGGAAATGAAACATTGGTAGTGAAATTTGACCATGAATTAGAAATAAGTTTTAATTCTAGATATCTAATTGATGTTGCTTCTCAACTTGATGGAGAAAATATTGAAATATTCTTTAATGATACTGGTTCACCTGCTTTGATAAAAGACCCTGGTGATTTTGATAGCATATATGTCGTTATGCCAATGAAAGGTTAAGAAATTACATCTAATTCAGAATAAATTTTTTCCTCTAATATTTTAATAAATTCCTCTTTGTTTAAATCATTTTTAATTTGTGGCAGGATTGATATCGTAATATTCTTCTTATAAATTTTTACACCTTTTTTTGGCCAAACCTGACCGGAGTTAATAGCAATTGGTTGGCAAGCAATCTTTAACTTTTCATAAATTCTTGCAGCTCCCTTTTTAAAATTTGGTCTTTCATTAGGTAAAACCCTTGTACCTTGAGGAAAAATTATTAAAGGTCGATTAGAATTTGTTACTTTTTTAAAAACTTCTTCTAAAAATCCCAAATTATCTTTTGTTACTTTATTTCTTTTAATTGAAATTGAACCAATTTTCTTTAAATACCAACCAAATATAGGTATCAAAAGTAATTCATTTTTCAGTATAAAAATTGGAGAATTAAAAATAGTTTGTAGATAAAAAGTTTCGAACATAGATTGGTGGGAAGCAGCGATAAAAAATTTTTGATTTTTAACAATATTCTCTTTTCCTTTAATTATAATTTTAGTTGATAAAAAAACCCTTAAACAAAATTCTGTCCAATAACCCATTAATTTTCCACCAAATATTACGATTTTTTGAGGTAAAAAAAATGAGGGAAGAAAAATTAAAGAAATTATTACTATTCCTGTAAAAAAGAATATTGAAAATATAAAATTTCTAATCATTAATTTCAAAAGCTACATTAAATCTTTATGCTTCTGTCTTTTCTTAAGAATTTTTATTTTTGATCCTTTAATCAATAATTCAACTGGTTTAGGTCTTAAATTATAGTTTGAACTTAAGGACATTCCATAAGCTCCCACATCGCATAGAACGACAAGATCTTTTTCTTTTAAATCTTGAAAATTTTTAATCGTTAGGAATTTATCTGTAGTTTCACAAATTGGACCTACAAATTCGTAAATTTTTTTTGATCTTTTACTTATTTTTGAAGAAGGTAATATATTGTGAGTAGCTCCGTATAATGCTGGTCTTATTAAATCATTCATAGCCGCATCTAAAATTATAAATTTTTTTCCAGCGTTATTTTTTATATAAATTACTCTTGAAATTAAGAAGCCAGTATTTCCAACAATCGATCTTCCTGGTTCAAATATAATTTTACATCTATGATTTTTTAAAAATTTTTTAATTGCTATATCATATTTCTTATAATTAAGTTTTTTACTGTTATTTTTGTATGAAATACCCATCCCTCCACCTAAATCAATAAATTCAAAATTATAATTAATTTTTTTAATTATCTTACTTATTATTTTTAACATTTTTTCGTAGGGTTTATGGTCTAGAATTTGGCTTCCTATATGAACACTTAAACATTTAAGATTTATATATTTAGAATTTATACAAAATTTAACAAGTTCATTAAATGTTTTATCATTAACACCAAATTTATTTTCTTTTTTTCCAGTTGAAATTTGATTTAATGTTTTTGCATCAGTATTAGGGTTTAATCTAATGCCAATTTGTACTTGTTTTTTTTTTAATTTTGCAATCCTATCAATTTCTATTATTTCACTTTTTGATTCAGCATTAATAAGAAAGATGTTTTTATTTATAGCAAAATCTATTTCACTTGTAGTTTTCCCAACCCCAGAAAAAACAATTTTGTTTGGGTTAATCCCAGCCTTGAGCGCCATCATTAATTCCCCCATTGATACAACATCTGCTCCTAATCCAAATTTCTTGATTTCTCTAATCAAATTTAAATTTGTATTAGATTTTAGTGAGAAACAAATTAATGGTGAAAAAGATTTAAAACTTGATTTGAAATTTTTGATATTATCTCTTAATTTTTTGTATGAATAACAATATGCTGGAGTATTAAATTTTCTGGCAATATTTTCTATTTCAATTTTCTCAATTGTAAGTTTTTTATTAATATATTTCATCAAATTAAGAAAATCATAGGTCTTTGTATCTCAGCTTTTTTATCTTGATCGTTATACACTGGGTCCCCCTTTTTACCACAGGAAATGATAAAACTGAGTAAGACTACACTTATAAAAATTTTTTTAATCATTTTTGTTTTTTATATTTAATTATCATCTTTTTAATATTATCAAAAGATGTTCCGCCATACGATTTTTTTGAATTTATAGAATTTTTAAGATCAAATACTTTTAAAACCTCATTAGTTAACTTTGGTTCAATTTTTTTTAAGTCCTGAAGAGTTAGTTGTTCTAAATTTATTTTATTTTTTTCTGCCAAATTTACTATATCTGCTGTTTTTTGATAAGCTTTTCTAAAAGACATTGAGTGATTTTTTACAAGATAATCAGCTAAGTCAGTAGCAGTGATATATCCAGAACTTGCAAGCTTAAGCATTTGTTTTTTGTTTGGTGTAAAATTTTTAAGAACTTCCTCAAATATCTTCAAACAACCTAACAGTGTATCATTTGATTTAAAAACTATTTCTTTATCATCTTGAAGGTCCTTGAAATAAGATAAGGGCAAACTTTTTAAAATTGTAAGCATAGAAAATAAATTTCCATATGTAATACCAGATTTTCCTCTTAAGTATTCAAGTAAATCTGGATTCTTTTTTTGAGGCATAATTGATGAACCCGTCACTATTTTGTCAGACAGGTTTATTAGGTTAAAGGCGTCTGAATTCCATATGATAAGTTCCTCAGCAATTCTAGAAATATGCATAGAACATACTGAGATAGCATATAAAAAATCTAACACAAAATCTCTATCAGAAACTGTATCAATTGAATTATTAGTAGGTTTTTTGAATCCAAGTTTTTTAGTAGTATAGTTTCTATCAATATTAAAAGAAGTTCCAGACAATGCAGCTACTCCTAGAGGATTTTCATTTAATGAGTCTAAATTATAATTAAATCTTTTTTTATCTCTGTTAAACATTTCAACATAAGCCATTAAATAATGAGCAAACGAAACTGCTTGAGCATTTTTAAGATGAGTAAAACCTGGCATAATAGTAAAAATATTTTTTTCAGCTAAATTTAAAATATTCTTAATTATTTTATCTAAAGAAATATCAATTTCTTTAGTTGCAGACCTAAGCCAAATTTTTAAATCAGTAATTACTTGATCGTTTCTTGATCTCGCGGTGTGTATAAATCCTGCCTCTTCTCCAATTATTTCAAAAAGTCTTTTTTCTATATTCATATGAATATCTTCATATAGTTTATTAAATTTAAATTTTTTATATGATATTTCTTTTTCTATTTTTTTAAGACCGTAGATAATTTTATTTTTAATCTTAAAAGATATTATTTTTTGCTTAAATAGCATTTCTACATGAGCAACTGATCCATCTAAGTCTTCTTTATAAAGTCTTTTATCAATATCTACTGAGCTTCCAACTCTTTGAAATATTGTAGATGTACCACTTTTAATTCTGGTACTCCATATTGCCTTATTGTTTTTATTTTTTGTCATGATAATTAGTTATACCTATTTAACATGAGAATTTTAATATTATTTATTTTTTTGCTCACCAATTCTTACGCTGACGGTATTAGCGGTTTAAAGAACATTGTTGTTAATAAAGAGTTAAAAAAATACGATAGTTTAGTCTTTCTAGACGAAAAAAATAAGGAATTAAGTTTAAAAAACTATCGAGGAAATTTAATTTTATTGAATTTTTGGGCATCTTGGTGTGCTCCTTGTAAAGAAGAAATGCCATCTTTAGACCAACTACAATCTAACAAAGATTTGAAAAATTTAAAGATTTTTCCAATAAATGTTGGTCAAGATGATATTCAAAAAGCCTCAAAATTTTTTGAAGATTTAGAAATTAAAAATTTACAATTGTATTTTGACTCACCAATCACTTTAGCTAAAAAATTTGAGTTAAGAGGTATACCTACATCAATTTTAATAAATAAAGATGGTTTTGAATTTGCGAGAATTTATGGTTCAATTAATTTTAATGATAAAAAATTTATAGACTGGTTATCTAATTATAATTAATTTTTAAAGAAGTAGGCAAAACTTACTAAAACTATTATTGCTATAAACTGTAATAGTACTCTTAATTGCATCAATTTATTAGAATATTTTTTACTTGTCTCCCCACCTTTGAACAAAGTACCAATACCTAAGATAAGAACAATTCCAACTGTAATTAATAAAACTATAGCTAATATTTTTACTAATATTCCAGAAATCATAAATGTATTGTAGGGTGTTTTAAAAATAAAAAAACATAAATCATACGATATGACATTTTGTCTAGATACAACTATTATTAAACCTGAAGAGATTAATAACATTAAAAGCGCTATCATTTTGCTTCATGGTTATGGTGGTGATGGGAAAGATATAAGCATGCTTTCATTGAATTGGAAAAGATTTTTACCAAATACAATTTTTATTTGTCCAAATGGACACGAAAGATGTTCTATAAATTCTACCGGATATCAGTGGTTTGATTTAACCGATGAAAACCCAGAGTATATTTTAAATCAATCATTAAAAGCAGAAAAAAAATTGAATGAATTTATAAGTGAAATAAAAAAAGAGTATAAATTAAAAAATAATAGAATTTGTTTGTCTGGTTTTAGCCAAGGATGTATGATGTCTATTAATTTAGGACTAACCTCTGATGAAGCGTATAATTGTGTTGTTGGTTTCTCGGGAAAAATTATTAATAAAGAAAATTTAAAATTAAGAAAAAAAGTATCGACTGATACATTATTGATCCATGGTGAAAAAGACCAAATTGTCCCACCAAACTTTATGCTAGAAGCAAAAGATTTTTATATCAGAAATAATATAGAAATAGAGACGCATTTGATTAAAAATTGTGATCACAATATTCCTATAGAGTCATCAAGTATTGCTTTAAATTATATTTTAAAAAAAATATAATAATTGCTTAATATTGAAATAATTTTTTATTTAAGTTAAAATCTACTTATGAATAGTTTTGTTAATCAAGAAACATCTTTAGAAAAATGTCCTGCTTTAGTTTTAAACGCTGACTATCGACCTTTAAGCTATTATCCTTTATCTTTATGGTCCTGGCAAGACACAGTGAAGTCGGTATTTTTAGATAGAGTTATTATTGTCAGTAATTATGATAGAATTGTAAGAAGCCCTTCATTCAATATGCAGTTACCTAGCGTCATAGCACTTAAAGATTATATAGTTCCTCTTTCAAAACCAAGTTTCACAAGATTTAATGTATTCCTTCGTGATAAGTTTTCCTGTCAATATTGTGGGAGTAGCGAAGAGTTAACTTTTGATCATTTGTTACCCAGATCCAAAGGAGGGGAAACGAATTGGGATAATGTAGTAACTGCTTGCTCAACTTGTAATGTGAAAAAAGGAGGAAAACTACTTAAATCTTCAGGCATGAAACTTGAACAAAATCCTTACCAGCCCTCAACTGAGGATCTACATCGTAATGGAAAAAATTTTCCACCAAATTATTTACATAAAAGCTGGATGGATTATTTATACTGGGATGTAGAGTTAGAAGCTTAGACTTTAAACCTTTTCAGATATATTTATTGCTAATTTCGAACCGGTTTTTATAATTTTATCCATTATAGAATATAAACCTTTTTTAGTTGCTCCTTCTTCATAAGCTATATCTCTGTGATGTAATTCATCCTCTCTAAACTTGATGATCTTTTTTTTTAATGCACCTTCATCCTTATCTAATTGATCAATTTGATTTTGGTAATGTGCATCAATAACTTCTTCTACAGAAGCTGTACACAACATAGCAGCTTTTTTTCCAAGGATTGTTGAACCAAAACCAAGACCTACTCCCAATAAATCCCACAAGGGAAGAAATTTTGTTGGTTTTATATTTCTTTTTTTAATTTCTTTTTCAAAAAAGTTACAATGTTCTTTTTCATGAATTATCATTTCTTCAATAGTTTTTTTTAAATCTTCATCTTTAACTAGAGTATTCAAAGCTAGTAATTGACCTTCATATATTTTAACTGCACCACGTTCTCCCGCATGGTCAACTCTTATAAATTCCTCTACTTTATTTTTTGAACATTTCATAATTTTTATAGATGTTAATTAACAATATTATTATAAATAAATTAAGAAATATATTAATAGTTGTGAGTGAAAATCCAAAAATTTTAAATGTCACATCTTTACAACTTACTGTTTTTACTTTCAATTGTTCTAATATTTCCTCTTTTGTAATGAATTCAGTAAGATCTTGTAATTTACAAATGGCGGATTCTTCAAAAAAATCGTTTTCAATTCCAAAGTGATATATTGAAACACTTAAAGAAAAGATAAAAGTGACTACTAATAATAAAATTAAAAATTTTTCGTTATTTAAAAAAAAATAATTTACAACTATTAAAATCATAGCTAATAAATATGGAATTCTTTCTATTAAACATAGATTACAAGGTTGATGGCCAAGAACATATTCTATGAAATAAGCAGATATTATTGCTATTAAACTTATAAAAAATATTAATTTTAAATATAATACAATTCTTATGTTAAACATTAGATTTTGAAATTAGATAAATTAGCAACCCTATAATCACAATTATTATTCCAATAATTGTAAACCATTTTGTCCCATATTTTTTAATTAATAAAGTAAATAAACTTCCGAATTTGTATGATAAGTATGCAATAATAAAAAATCGTAAACCTCTAGATATTAAGCTAATTAGAATAAAGACTAAAATGTTGAATCCAATTATACCGCTTGCAATAGTAAAAACTTTATATGGTAATGGAGTGAAACCAGCCAAGAAGAGTATTCCAAGCCAAGCATAAAAACTATTACTGTTAGCTAAGTTATTTTTTAAACTAATAAGTTTGTCCTCATAATTATAAAAATTCATTATTTGCATCCCTATATCAAAAAAATACGTACCAATGAAATAGCCAAATATACCACCAAGTACGGAAAATATTGTTGTAATAAGAAAAATTTTAACAAAATCATTTTTTTTGGAAATAACCATAGGTATTACCATTACGTCAGGTGGGATTGGAAAAAATGAACTTTCTATAAATGAAATAACTGCTAAGTAATATTTAGAACTTTTGTGGGCTGCTAAAATTAAACATTTTTTATAAAGAGTTGTAAACATTTTTTGGTTTTAATATAATTTTAGTTCTTATACTATTTAATTAATAATTAAACAATTAGGGGCGAATGGCGGAACTGGTAGACGCGCACGACTCAAAATCGTGTTTCGCAAGAAGTGAGAGTTCGATTCTCTCTTCGCCCACCA
>MDTB01033600.1_pt1 | contig 16079 bp, 10 predicted proteins | sample 811161 | NCBI WGS metagenome assembly MDTB01 (sample SAMN05326650, study PRJNA326480) | marine metagenome | isolation source: seawater | place: Mediterranean Sea | collected 2009 | reverse complement strand
CCTTGCCGATGGTACCAGCAAACGCGGTGGTGGCGCCTTCGGACTTTTTGTTTGGCCGTCAGCTTCATTCACTTTAACTGGCTCAGGAACTACCTATGCAACTGGAACACTCGCAGCTGTGTGGTACCTGGACGCCGGTGTTATGGGGCTTTCGGGAACAATGTGGAGCAACGGCGCTTTGACGAGTTCTGTTGAAAAAGGTTTAGATAATGTTGTTGGTGTTGGAGGTACTGTGCTTTCGGATGCCAACGGTGTCTTTACGGCCCAACACACTTCCGGCGATGGCACAACCAAGAAGTATCTTTTCAGCCTTAGCGACAATGCCGATACATATATTCGCGAGGTATTCAACACCAATCCCCAATTGTTCAATTCCGGAAACTTCTACCCCGAAGCCTCCCTTAAAGACTATTGGCTTGGGGAGACTTACGATCAGGAAACCCGTGACTTATGTGAAGAAAAGAACGGAAGCCTTACGTCTACCCTGGTTGGAGTTGTGGTGCCTTTAGGTCTGAGCGGCAGTGTCGAGATGGACACGGATAACACCCCGGCCAATATGGTAGGCTGCAATGCCCGCGAAGCACGCACAAACTGGCTTATTGGACAAGATCTAGGTACATCCGCCGACTTCGTGCCCGAAGATATGCAAAAGCTGTTCCGCTTTGTTGGCCGCGGCCATGGCGCATGGCTTGGCAAAAACGTCAAGATTTCTATTGATAATGTGAGACAGTCGAACACTAGTACCACAGACTATGGTAGCTTCTCGGTATTAATAAGAAATATTTCCGATTCGGATAACGCCATTCAGATCTTAGAAAGGTTCGACAACCTGAATCTTGATCCCACGTCTCCAAATTACATTGCCCGCAAGATAGGAGATCAATTCCAGACTTGGAATGAGACAGAGAAGAGGTTACGCAGCTATGGTGAATACCCGAATCAGTCTAAGTTCATCTATGTCGATATGAATCCTGAAGTGGCTGCTGGCGCATCCGGTCTCGAAACACTCCTTCCGTTCGGTTACTATGGGCCACCAAAATATAAAGATGCAGAGAATGTACTGGTAACGACAGGATCTATGAGGTCTTCCCGAACCGCGGTCGGATCCACCTACATAACAATTGGTACTGGCTCCACCACTGAAACCGTTTTTGGGCCCGGCGGAGTTTACGCTCTGAGTGGCGCTGGAACGGTTGCAACCGCATCGGCTGATGGCGACGGCGTTGGAACATTAGTAGCCTTGCGATTCCCAAGTGTGCGCCTGCGCCACTCGGCATCTGATGGAGGTATCACTAATCCAGCACGTGCTTTCTTCGGTGCCCAATACACACGCGCATCTGGCTCAAGCACATTCGATAGAAGCACTCCGAGCGTTCAGCGACTTCTGAGCCGAGCAATGAAGGATAATAGTGATCCAACTGCTGGCACTATTGCCGGTATTGATGGGTACGCATATGTCTTCTCTATGGATAACCTTGTAATGAGCGGAAACGTTAACAACATGTTCTACCGCTCTGGTTCCCGACTTGATGGCTCGAGCTACACTGCGCAATCTGGCAAGACTTACAAGGATCTCTTGAAGGCCGGCCACGATGCATTCACTGTACCTCTCTGGGGTGGATTTGACGGCTTTAATATCAAACTTCCCGATCCGCTATGGAATGGCGGTATGGCAGCTGCATCGACGGAGCGTAACAGTAGCATTTATTACTCTTGGAAGCGCGCCCTTGATACTTTGGCCGACCCAGAGCAAATTGATATGAATCTTTTAGCGGCTCCCGGTCTTACCCGAGACTCTCTGACTCAGCATATGGTTAACCTTTGCGAAGAGCGCGCTGATGCAATGGCTCTAATCGACCTGCCGGACGTCTACTTGCCGACAGCCGAAGGAAACTATACTGGAGCTTCCACAGCAGCCGAACGTCTGGCATCTACGCCGACTCAGGCAGCCACGGCTCTCAGAGACAGAAGAATAGACTCATCTTATGGAGCCACCTTCTATCCTTGGGTTCAGACACGCGATGAAAACTCCGGAGCTGCGCTCTGGGTGCCACCATCCGTGGCAATGATGGGTGTACTCGCGAGTTCTGAGCGCAAAGCACAACTTTGGTTCGCGCCCGCGGGCTTCAACCGCGGTGGCCTCACTGATGGTGCCGCTGGGATTCCGGTTTCTGCAGTTACTCAGAAGCTTACGTCTAAGGAGAGAGATATCCTTTACGAAGCCAATATCAACCCAATTGCATCGTTCCCATCTAGTGGGATCGTAGTATTCGGTCAGAAGACCCTTCAAACACGCCAATCTGCACTTGATAGAATCAATGTACGCCGACTGGTAATTTACCTCAAGAAGCAAATTTCGGTTATTTCAACCAAAATCCTCTTTGAGCAAAATGTCCAAACTACTTGGAACCGTTTCATCGGCTTAGTCGAGCCATTCTTGGCAAACGTGAAGAGCAACTTCGGTATCTCTGATTATAAGCTGATTCTCGATGAATCGACAACAACCCCAGACTTGATTGATCAAAACATTTTATATGCTAAGATCATGGTCAAGCCAGCACGTGCCATTGAATATATCGCGATTGACTTTGTGATTGCTTCAACCGGTGCATCGTTCGACGACTAATCGAATAAATGAGGGGGGATTTCCCCCCACCCCACTAATTAAATTTAGAGCACTTAAACAGGAGAACCTAACAAATGCCATTCTGGTCAGACAACTTCGGTGAAGAGGGTACCAACCTTCAGGATCCGAAAAGACAATTTAGATTTACGGTCCAATTTACGGGGATTAGCGCCCCACAAGGTGGACCCTTGATGTGGTATGCAAAGACGGCAAACAAGCCTTCTTTCACCATTAACTCTGCAGAGCACCAATACCTGAACCACACTTTTTACTATCCGGGCGCTGTTAAGTGGAACGAGATTACTGTGACGCTTGTTGATCCTCGCGATCCAGATATGACCGCTACATTGTCGGACATTATTAACTTGTCGGGATATACTCCTCCATCTAACCCCAACTCTCTTGGTTCTATGTCTAAATCACGTGCCGCCGGCGCTCTGGGGGCAGTTTTCATTACCCAGCTTGATGGCGAAGGAAACGAAATTGAAAAATGGACTCTTTGGAATGCTTTTATTTCTGATATCAAGTATGGTGACTTGGCATATGGAAACGATGACCTTGTAGAGATGAGTGTCACTCTTCGTTACGACTGGGCTAGACTTCAGACTATGGGTGGCGTCTCTCGCGCAACCCTTGGCGACCAGACGACAAGTTTCTTCCAATCGTAGTACAATAATTATTTAACTGTGTTATACTAAAAACAATCATAGAGGTGTATATTGTCGAGAAACAGTAATAGAGTAGGCGCACCGCCACAACCCGAGTCGGCGTCTACCGATCAATTAATTACAAATTCGGAATCTAATGATTTTTCATTCATTGTTCCTACTGAGTTCGTAGAACTTCCTTCGGGAGGAGCGTATTACGCGTCCGCCCACCCTTTGCATGGCGAAGATACGATTGAGATCAAGCAAATGACAGCAAAGGAAGAGGATATGCTGACTTCCCGCACCCTCCTTAAGAAGGGCGTTGCGCTTGACCGGGTTATCCAAAGCCTAATTGTAAACAAGTCTATTGATCCAAATTCTCTTCTTGTGGGAGACAAGAACGCCTTGATCATTGCAGCTAGAATATCAGCTTACGGAAATGAGTATACGACAAAAGTAACGTGCCCAGCCTGCGGTACTGTGCAGGAGTATACGTTTGATTTAGCACGCGTCGAATCGACACCAGCAGAAAGTGATAGTGCTTATATTTCAACCGACAATACGGACGGTACTTTCAATACGATTCTGCCAAAAACAAATTTAGAGGTTACATTTCGACTATTAACTGGTGCTGACGAAAAACGACTGTTGCGTGGTATTGAGGATGATCGTAAAAACAAGAACGTACACGAAAGAGGGATTACGAGACAATTAGTTAACATGATTGTGGCAGTTAACGGCAATACAACCCGAGAAGCCATCAGTTACTTGGTTGAAAACATCCCCTCAATTGATGCGCGCCATCTTCGAACAGCATATAAGGCGGCTAGCCCAAATATCGATTTAAGTCAACATTTTGAGTGCGGAAACTGCGATTACGAGAATACACTGGAGGTTCCGCTTTCTGCGGACTTTTTTTGGCCTAACTCCTGATTATATGGAGAATGTATACGAGCAGTTTTTCTTTTTGAAATACTCGGGTGGATGGTCGCTATCAGAAGCGTACAACTTGCCGGTTGGTTTGAGAAAGTGGTTTGTTGAGCGCCTGATAAAACAGCTTGAAGCAGAAAAAGAAGCGATTGACCAAGCCAGCAGTTCTTCCGGAAATCAAAAGAACCAAACCTACACTCTGAATGAGGCCAACTCTCCACCGGCTCCGCGGAATTATAGTAAAACTTACTGACAAGGTGAAAACCTTGTCTTTTTTTGTAGGAACTAATTACTACGTAAAGGAATACGCTTAGTTATGGCTGCTACACTTGATGATGTTGTTAAGGCAATCCAGGCCCTCAGCAAGGGCGCCGTGGGCCCGGGCTCAAACACGCCTGCTGAGGACCCGGCTAAATTAGAAAAACGCTTACAGCAGCTATCAAGAGAAGAGAATCTTCTCTATCAAAAGAAAAAGGCCATCGATGCCACAGATACAAGCCTCAAAGGTCAAATTAAAACCGAAGAGGCCCAGCTATCGCTCTTTAGAAAAAAAGAAGAAAGATATCTTGCAGAGCTTAAACTGTTGGAGCAAAATTCTGCACAAAACCGCGCCCGGATTGCGGAAGTCAGAGACGCGCTCCAAGCGGCAGAAAACGAAGTCGACTTACGATCAGAAAATATTATCGCTCTGAAAAAAGAATCCGAAGAAATAGACAAAAACACAATTGAGCGTAAAAAACAAAAACAAGTAATGGACTCGGTATCCGATAGTATGTCTAATCAGATTGCTTTGTATGGAAAGCATCAATTGGTCAACACAGGTATGATAAAGAGTTTTGTACAAATGGCAAAAGAAGGAACTCTTGCTTCGGCTGCGATGGGTGCTGTGCAGGGCATTATTATGGGCCTAATCGACACAACTATTAATTTTGCTTTTGCTGTAGATGAAGCTCGCTCATCGCTTATGAAAACAACTGGTGTTTCAAGAGAATTTGCCACTTCCATAACGTCTGATGCCCAGGCTATGGCCTATTACGGCGTAAGCATCGATGACATGACAGGCACCGTGGAAACGCTGATTCCTACCTTTACAGAGTTTACTCGACTCAGTGTAGAACAGCAAAAAGCCGTAAGAGAAACTGGCGATCTATTGGCAAAGGCAGGTGTTGGCACCAAAGACTATGCGCAATCCATCCAGACGCTCACTAAGACAATGGGTCTCGGCGTTGAGGGGTCTGCTGCTATGGCCCGGGAATTCACAAGTCTCGCAATGGCGATCGGAGTGACCCCAGAACAACTAACATCTGATTTTGCTAATTTAGGTGGACAATTGACCAAACTCGGAACTGACGCGCCGGCCGCCTTCAAACAACTTGCGATCGCGTCTAAGAATACTGGTCTCTCTATCGAGAAAATGCTGAACATTACTGATAAATTTGATACATTCGAGGGCGCCGCAACTCAGGCCGGTATGCTGAACGCAGCTCTGGGTGGCAACTTCGTAAACGCAATGGACTTGATGATGGAGACCGATCCGGTGGGTCGTCTTAACATGATTCGAGATGCAATACTAAGCACGGGTCTGTCTTTTGATGATATGGGTTATTATCAGCGCCAGTTTTACGCTGAAGCCGCCGGTCTTGAAAATGTCAACGATCTGGCTCTGTTGATGTCAGGATCTCTGGACGCGCTCTCCGAAAGTGGTCAAAAAACAACTGCTGAAATTGAAGCTCTGCGCGAAAGAACAAAAGCAATGCAAAGTATTCAAGAGAAGTTTAAAACACTTTTTATGTCTATGATACCCGTTTTGGAAGACTTGATAGACCCATTCCAAGAGTTACTCTCTAACCCAGCAGAAATGGAGCAGCTCACGGCGGACTTAACAACTGTATTTAAAGGTTTTGCCAGCGCCGCACTATTCGTGGCCGAAAATTTAGGTTTTATGGCCAAAGCTTTAGGCGTCTTTGTTGCTGGATCGTTTCTGGCAAAATTGACTCTTTTTGGACTGCGTCTTAAGGGTATTGGCACCGCCGCGCCCGTTGTGGGGAACAGCATGAAAGGGATGGTTGGGCCGGCCATAGCTTTTGGGGCCGCTATACTATTAATAGGCCAAGGAATCAAATTAGCGACCGAGGGTTTTGCATCTTTTGCGGAAGCGTTTGCGCTCTTGCCTCCAGAGTCCGTCACAGCGTTTAATGAAGCTATTGGCGGTCTTCTGTATACGTTAATGGCGTTTGCTGTGGGCGTCGGCGTGGCTTCAACTGCAGGTGCCACTGCTGTGGGTCCAATGTTGGCATTTGGTGGCGCCTTGGCATTAATCGGTCTCGCCATCGCCGCCCCGGCCGCAGCCATAGGGTATATGGCTGGCGAGTTCGCCGAGTTGATGAACAGTGTAAGCGAGGACAAACTTGATTCAATTGCAACATTTCTGGGCAAAATGGCGATCGCTGGCCCCGCCGCAACTTTGGCCGCGGCATCCCTAGGAACCCTTGCGGGGGGCATTAGCTTGGTTGCTAGCGCATTGAATGATCTTCCGGTCGAGACGATGCAGCTTTTAAACAATCTTGGAGGTGCAGATGTTCCTGCGGGTACCCCGATTACGAGAGAAACTGAAGCCATAATGAGTGCCATTGATCGCGTATCTACGAACAAGATGGCTGCAGCTGCAGTTGTTGTTGCAGCCACGACGCCGGCCGCTACACCAGCGATGGCCACCGCCGGCGCTCCCACAGGAGGAAATAACGCTTCTCCGGTTGACGTAAACGTGAAAGTTTTTGTTGACGGAGTAGTTACTAAGGCTGTAAGCGAAGTGGATAAAAGACTAAGAGATGGCTCTCTGGGCCTCTGATAAGGAGAAGAAAATATGGCTAAAAGTATGGGTATATTTAATCAGGAGCGCTACGGGGTTGTAAAACTTAACGACAGCGCCGGAGTAACACCATCCCAGGGTCGCGCGGGATTTACAGATGGTCTTGCAAACCATGCAGAAGCTGTAATTTCATTTTTTCACGTTCCTTCTGAGTCAGATATTTTCTTCAAAGCCTTTATAACAACATACGCTGAATCGTTTCAATCCGACTGGAATGCAGAAACTGTTTTTGGTAGAACGGACCCAATATATGCATTTAAGAACACTCAGCGCCGGATTACGCTAGGATGGAAGATACCGGCTAGCACCATCAGTGAGGCATACGAGAATTTAGCAAAGGTACAAAGCTTGGCTCAATTCCTTTATCCAAATTACGCAGACCTGGGAAGTTCGGGTGCCATATTGTCTCAGAGTCCGTTGGTTAGATTGAAAGTGATGAATCTGGCACAAAATGCAACTGTTCCAGGGGCCGCTCGAACTTTACAGGCTTATAATGCTCCAGGTAATGCGTTGTTCGCGACGTATAAATCAACCAACAACCCATCGCAGGGTCAACTGGGTGCCATTTTAAATGTGAACATCAACCACAACCTTGAAAATCCAGATATAGGAGTATTTCAGCCAGAAGGTAAGCAAAATTTAGTACTCCCCAAAATGATAGAAGTTTCAATTGATTTTGCTTGTATTCATGAAAGCACATTGGGCTGGGATGAGGAGAATAATTTTATGGGTGAAGGGTTTCCATATGGCGCCATCACAACGGCAGAAGAATTCAAGGTCGAACCCGGAAATTATAACGAAAGAATTGCTGCGCGCCAGGCAAGAGAAACTCAGCGCCAACAAGCAGAGCAAGATCGCGCTAATGCCGCTGCCCGAGGATACGATGGGATGTTTGGCAGCAAGCGCTTGAAGAAAGATTCTCGACAATTAGCCAAGATTGAACAGCGAAACCAAAGACGAGCCGAACGAGGCAAGGAACCTCGAGGCCGGGATGCCGCTAATCAGGAATATTTAGAAAGTGCTCTTCGAGGTCAGTTAGCTCAATATCCCGACGATCGTTCTATGGCGGTCGATGCTTATTATGATGCCGGGGGCAGTACTGACGCTGAAGATTTTGCCCCATTTGACGCCCTCGACTAGGAGAATTAAGAAATGTCAAGATACTTTAATTTTAAAATTTTAAACAACGCAAGTGAGTACTATAGTTTTTTACGAAAAGAAAGAAACAACGTAAAGAACATCCGACAGTATGAAACTCCAATCTTGTATCAGCCAAATTTGATCGATCGGGTTAACTTAAAAACAACCACACATATGTGGGCCGTGGGAGATCGATACTATAAACTAGCACAGCAGTATTATGGCGATCCCACTTTGTGGTGGATTATTGCTTGGTATAATGGACGCCCAACAGAGGTTGATGTTTTGCCTGGTGATGTTTTGACAATACCGATAGAGTCAGATCAAATTTTAACTATGCTAGGGGTAGCCTAATATGGGCTGGATTAGTGGCGACGAGGCCCTGGTAGATACCAACAAGTGGCTCGAACAAAACGCTCAAGAAGCCGAACAAAACATGACGGCTGTACGTGCGCAGGTTGAAAAGCTATATGCCGCTGCAAATTCCTTTGATCAGCTTATAGATACACTAGATAAGGAATACGGTAAGCCCCCAAAAATCTTAGGGGAAGTAAACAATCGAATCGATAAGAATGTTTTTGGAACTTTTGAGAGCGATCCTCTTGCCAACACTGTATTTACGGCTAACGATGACTTTATTACAAACGTAGTACATCTGCAGACAACGTTCGACGCAAACATGTATGGCAATTTGCCGGCATACAGCAGCCCAGAATTTAGACAAGCATTGAGGGAAATTACCAGCACTCTCCAAATGGTAGAAGATCTGGCAGGCAAGATAAGCGATATGCAAATCGCGTACGACGCCGAGATCAAAAAAGACGAAACCAGAGCTGCCAACGCTGCTCGCGCCGCCATCGGCGCAAACGTTGGCCGCCAAGGCAACCAAATGTCTGCTGGGCCAACTGCCAAAAAAGTGGAAGAAGCTAAAAAAGCAAAAAAACAAGTGGAAGCCGCTGCAGCGTACGCCCGGGCCGGCGGACTAGGCGCAAGAATTAGAACGGGAAATTATCTTTCAAAAGCTTTCAGAGAGCAGTGCTATATCCAGGCAAATTTAACAAAACTAATAGAGCTTCAGAATAAGGAAGGTATTTCTTCTGGCCGCGGCCTTCCTTATGTTGATAATGGTGGTGGCTCACAAGATGAGCTTCCAACTTCAAATCGTGCCCTCAAATCGGATTTAGAGCCGTTTGGGTTTGTCAATACGCTTGTACAGTCACCACAAGTGGGTTATCTTTTCGATGCACCCACCCCAGTCATATCGCAATTGCAGCCTTCAACTCGTTTTTACAAAATTATATCCACTCATGGCGACTCTGGTGCAAAAAAAGGTGCTGAACGTGAGATACCAATTATTTTTCCGTCTGCTACTCGAGCCGGCGACATTGAAAGCATTTTTAACAATAAGAAGCGCCGCGGCTATGGGGTTGGAGTTAAGAGTTTTGAGTGGACCTATGACGGAAGCAATCCCTTTGCTGTGAATAAGAGCATTAAGGCAAAATTACAAATTTATGCAACAACAATGGCTGAACTTTTAACTGACCGCGGTGGCTATCGATATGCTGACTTAGCGCTTAAGACCGGAAAGAATATAAATGACGATCATCCGCTATGTGGGACTATTTCTAGTGATATGATTATGAGCCAAATTAACAGCCTAGACTTCAGGCTAAAGGCGGTAGTTGGGTATGCCACTCCTCATAACTTAGGACTCAGCAGGATTGATTCCTCGGCATATCAGAGCGCCATACATGATAGTTTTGTCACTCTAGAGCTTACTCCCACAATTCATACCTTCGATTTTGATGAACAGGGCCAAGTTGTGTTCACCATTGAATACTTGGCATATATAGAAGATTTTTTTGATGACTATTACTACAATATATTCCCCACCCCCCAAGGAGTGGCACGCCGTATCGCGCTGAAGCAGGCAGCGCGAACAGGAGAAAAGCCGGCAGAGCCTTATGATCCCGACCTTGTGAAAGATGAGCAAATAGAATCTTTATCCAAACTTATAGGCTCATTATTTCAAAGGAATTTAATTTATTATTTAAGGCTTCCCTGGGCAAAAATGGAAGAGGCTATTTTAGATCCCGGAAGTACATTACCAGTGTTCAATGCAGATGGGAATCTCGCAAACCCAAATGCAGTCGCAAACGAAATCACCAACAAGAACGCAATTCTAAGCTCTCCAACTTCCACATCAGTGTCTAAAGAGGCAGCTAAAGAGACTCTAAAAGATTTAACAGTTATTGGTGCGACGGACAAGCCCTCTGACGTGTACAATCAGCTAGGATTTTTTTATTTAGTGGATTTGGTCAATATAGTGCTGGCGAATATAGACATGCATCTATCAACAACTGCACCCGAGACGCTTTCAAAGGCCAAGAAAGCGAACGAGAAACTTGACGGTCATATTGTTGACCAAGAGACAATAATAATGACCAGAATGTATGAAAATTTTAAAAAATTAAGAATTATGCTGGGCCCACTGGAAATTCGAAATCCTGGATCACATAGCCAACTAGAAGGTGACTTTAGAACTATCAGTATGGGTTCTGTTCCCATTTCTTTAACATATTTTATAGAATGGATGACTGACAAGTTGGTAGCAAAGGGCAGAACAGGATATACACTAACAAGGTTTCTAAATGACTTTATAAAATCATATGTACGAAATTTTTTAAACAATACATCTTGCAGGGGAGACACATACTCTCAAAATATATCGATATATGGTGCTAACATTTCTTCGTATGCTATACCCCCAGGAAGGGATGAGATTAGTTCGCTGCTCTTAGGAACTAAGATATCACGCTCAGGTAATTATACTTTGGGAAGCCAAGAATTGGCAGCTTTCAGAAGCGCCGGCGGCGCTGGCCGGCCTGTGCTCAATACAATGGGTAGCCTCACTGCAGCCGGCCCCAGAACGCTGGGTCAAAATAGCCAATATAACTACATGATTTTTTACGGTGGAAGGTCACAGCCCCAACAACTGATGACAGGTAACAAAACTCTTGATCACAGCCGCGGCATATTTCACTATATTTTAGGCAAAGATCGTGGTCTTATAAAAAATATTCGACTCGATAGGACTGAAGTTAAGGGTCACAAAGAGATGAGGTTCGAGCAAGAAGGATATGATGGGTTATCACAATTAAGAGAAGTTTATAACGTCACGATTGACTCGTACATGCTACCGAATGTATTTCCAGGCACGTACTTGTTTGTTGATCCTCGAGGGTTTGCTCCCGACACCAAAGGATACGAGTTTCCCGATCCTGAAAACAACGACAGGAAGCGCGCAATAGATCAGTTTGAGTTGAGCAGGTATGGCGTGGGCGGATACTATATGGCCACAAAGGTAACAAACAGAATCGCAGAGGGCGATTTTTCTACACAAATTGTTGCCAATTGGACAGCGCAAATTGAAAAAGGCCGCACCTCTGCACCAAGCACCGGCGGCAGCGATGTGGAATCAGATCCGGATAAAACTAAGTTAAAGAAATGCCAAACACGTAAAAAATTTGTTTTTCCGGAACAACAGATTGGTGGAGAAAATGCATCGAACCCAACAGATACAGTGGGGAGACAAGAGTAACACGACATATTAGACAGTATGTTGGCGTAATGAAGGAAAACAGAAATGTCAGATTTTTATAAAAAAAGCAATCAAGAGGGGGCAAAAAGCTTATATCAAAAATCTTTGATTTATGAGCTTGATATGGCTGAGTCCGAATATGCTAATTTTAAATACTTTAATCGTGCTGAAAAGCAACTCTATGGACGCGTTAGCCGACGCTATGTACCAATTGAGCTAAGCCCTGACGCGCCGATGATGCAGTTGGGTCAGACAAATGAAGAAGGCACCGCCTTCCGCGTTTTGAAATTTGTTGGCCAAGCATTCAAAGATCTCAACCAACAATTTAGAGTAAAGTCAATGGGTGGTCATATCAGGGCCGACGATCCGTTTCTAAGTGTATTGGAGGTTAAAAAAGCCTATGAAAGCCCTCGGTCGCTCTATAAAAACTATACTCAAGGTCAGAAAGAGGATGTGCTCAATATCTTCCTTTCTGGTCGTTTACGTTTTAAAAATTTCGAGGAGTTCCTAATTCACTTTATGCAAGCTATAGGTCAAATTGTCGAAAAAAAGCCGTTCACGTACCCAGGATTCGTGAAGAGCAAATACTGTCCCGCTACTGTCAGCGGCCTTGTCATTGATATAGCTGACTTTTCTATGGACGACGATGTTAAAAAAATTGAGTCATTCAAGAACAGTCCAAATTGGTTGTTCTACTTAAATGCTTGTCGTCAATACGGATTTTCTGTTGACGCGGATATCCCCTATAGACTTATTGCAGACATAGGAACATCTGAAATGGTAACTTATTCTAGGAACACGTCTCAGTGTCGTTTTTTAAGCACCGACTCTATCCTGAATGGTGCTTACTTGCTGGCACATAAAACTTACTATGATAATTTTAGGCGGATATTAATAGAATATTACAACATATGCAAGAGAAATTATACAGAAGTAGAACACTGCAACGAAGGTCCGGCGGTTTATAGTAAATCCAAAGTAATAGTACCTCGCGTTTACACGCCCGAATACTTTGACTCTCAATATGACAATCTTACGATAATGCAGATATATCTTAAAATTAGATTGACAGAAGAGAGGGAAATTCTATTGTCGCAGATAGACAAAGAAAATTTATTAAATGAAACCCAGCAGTTAGCAGCTTTAAAAGGATGTAGTTACGCTGTCGATTATTTCGAGCGAGTCATCGCAGAGACATATGATTACAGTGGGTCCTTGACAGATCTTCTTTATCGTGATAGATTACGTAGAGAAGAGGAAATTAATGTACTTTCAAGCACTTGATGATAAATCAGAATGCATCGGCGTATACACAGGGGGGAAGCTGCACTTTGATCAAATTCCCGATGGCCTTGAAAGAACCTGGAAATATACAGGCTCCATAGAGGGTAACAATATTCAGTACGCGTGGATTTGGTCAGGAGGGCTATCCTTACAGGAGGCTTGTCCCGAGAATCTGCAGGGTAAGTTGGAAAAAAGCGTACGTAAAATGAACGCATTCTATAAATCTTTTAAAATAGCAAAGCTGGACTTTTCCCAACACTGCTTGTTTGATTTAATACCTCATGATGCACTATTAGAGTTTTGCGATATTAAAAATAAAATAACTGAATATATTTTTGAGGAAATGAGCCCTACGTCTAATTATACTTTTCTCTCTAGAGTTGAATCGATGTTGTATGACATCCGAATGAGAGGCTTGAACTTAGATCATTCAGATTGTAAAAAGCTTTTTACATCTACTAACTCTCGCATTGGTTTGCAAAAAATTCTTGAAGGTAGCGATCAAATACATTATAATATCTTTGGAACAGTTACCGGCCGCCTCACAACGTTTCCGGGCTCATTCCCCATACTAACAATGAAGAAAGATTTTCGTCAAATAATTAAACCTCACAATGATTGGTTTGTATCTTTAGACTATAACGGCGCAGAGGCTCGCACGGTTTTGGCACTACTGGGGGAAGAACAACCACCCGAGGATGTGCATAACTGGAACATCGACAACATATTTGACTTAGATTCTTTTGAGAAGCCGATCACGCGCGATCAAGCTAAAACATTATTTTTTGGCTGGCTATACAATCCTGATTCAACAATATTTCAAAAAAATATCTACGATCGCGAAAGATTGATCAAAGAAAACTATAAAGACGGGCACGTGCAGACAGTTTTTGATAGAAATATTCCGGTCGTGGAGCGGAAGGCGTTTAACTACTTAATCCAGAGCACAACATCGGATTTGGTGCTTGATAGAGCCCTCGCACTAAATAAGTTTCTCAAAAAAACTGATAGCTTCATATCTCACGTAGTACATGATGAATTGGTGATAGATCTTAAGGATTCAGACCGTCACCTGCTTCCCGAAATGAAGGCTGTATTCGCAAAAAATCGATTGGCTACTTATGAGGTAAACGTTCAAGCGGGAAAAGATTATTTCAATCTGCAGGAGTTGAAAATATGATATCTATTGTAGGAGTAGGTAATGCAGCTAGCGCTGTGGCGTCAAAATTTAAGGATATTCCTCAATATGATGTTTACACCCTAGGGAGCAATTTGGAAGGAAAATCAGGCAAGGAATTTGTTTTGGAGAAGTTTGATTCTCCCGATGAATACGAAAAGAATATCCCCGATCTTACAGAGTTTTTTTCTGGGATAAGAGATCACGTGCAAGTTTTCATTATGGGGGCATCGATGAGTTCCCTATACGCTCTTGGGGTGTTGCAACAACTAAAAAATAAACATTTAGAAGTTTTTTATATAAAACCAGATACTGAGCTTCTGACGGGTGTTCCTATGTTGATTGAAAATGCCACATTCGGAATCTTACAAGAGTACGCTCGCTCTGGTCTTTTTCGAAGTCTTACGATTTTATCAAATCATAGTATCGAAAAGATACATCAAAATTTAAATATTAAGCAGTACTATACAATGCTTAACGAGACAATATTTTCCAGTATTCATTATTTAAATTATTTTGAACATACTGAGCCGCACATCGGCAATGTTGCAAAACCTAATGATATTAATAGGATCCGCACAGTGGCTGCATTGGATATGAAAAAACTTTCAGAAAAGTGGTTCTTCGATCTTGACGCCGCCCGAGAGATATGTTATTATATGTGTATAAACCAGGAAAGATTAGAAACAGAGGGTGGTTTGCATAAGAAGCTAGTGGACATTTTAAAGGCAAAGCCTCGAAATGCATTCCGCAAAGTTTCGTACGCCATTTATGAGACACACCTACCAGATTTTGGGTTCTGCGTTGCCCATACTAACGCAATACAAGAAAAGACTCTTGACAAGCTAGAGCAAGAGTGATACATTAGATATCGAGGAAAGCTCGATATACTTTACAACAACAAAACAAGGAGAAAAAACTAATGTCAATCAATATGGAACTAATGAGGCAAAAACTTGCGTCTCTACGAGGAGAAGGAGGGGATAGGAGAGATTCGATCTGGTTCAAGCCCGACGAGGGGGATCAGGATATTCGGATTGTGCCAACAAGCGATGGCGATCCTCTTAAGGAGATGCACTTTCATTATAACGTGGGAGAACACCGAGGAGGCATTTTATGCCCTAAGCGTAACTTCGGTGAGCACTGCCCAATTTGCGAATTCGCTTCCGCCGTATGGAAAGAAGGGGTTGAGAGTAACGACGAAGAAAGCAAGAAGCTAGCAAAGTCACTTTTTGTTCGCGCTCGTTACTTCTCTCCCGTTGTAGTCCGCGGCCGTGAAGAAGAGGGAGTCAAGGTATATGGATATGGAAAGAAAGCTTATGAGCTTCTGCTTGGATATATTCTTGATCCCGAGTATGGAGATATCACTGATACCGGCGAGGGTACGGATATCACACTTACCTACACTAAGCCCACAACCCCGGGCGCATACCCTCAAACAAACATGAAGATGAGACGCAATACGTCTCCCTTGCTTGAAGATACAGAATCGATCCCCGCCCTCCTTGATCGTCTGCCTGACTTCAATTCTCTTTTCGAGCGTCAGACCCCACAAGAAATTGACGCCTTGTTGGACGAACAACTTTCAGGCAATAAGTCTGCTGAGTCTCGTTCTCGAGAGACTGTTGCGTACGGTAATTCTGCAAGCGAGGTTGACAAAGCCTTTAACGAATTGATGAGTGGCAAGTAATAATTGTTTGTTTGGTAACCGCTGGCAGAGCGGGGGAATACTCTGCCGCAATTTTCTATAAACAAAAAGGAGAATGTTATGGAATGGTTAAAATCCCTATGGGCCCGCTGGAAGG
>MDTB01088323.1_pt1 | contig 16080 bp, 12 predicted proteins | sample 811161 | NCBI WGS metagenome assembly MDTB01 (sample SAMN05326650, study PRJNA326480) | marine metagenome | isolation source: seawater | place: Mediterranean Sea | collected 2009 | reverse complement strand
TTCCCATTCCCAGTAAAATTGATTACTACCTGTGCCTGTATAGCTTACAGAATCTTCATACTTAAAAGCATTATTACCATAACCAGCATCATTGTTTCTAGTTTGATTTGTAATAGCTAGTGTATTACCGTCATCATCTAGTATTTTAACTGTAGTTGTATATGTATCCTGACCTTGTGTAGCTTGACCACACTGCCAAGTAGAACCTACAAACTCACAGTTCTGCACTATTGTCGTGGAGTTCAGCACAATACCGTTGTCTAGTTGTTGTTGTGTAGCATAGTCAGTTAGGTTACCAGTATAGTTAATACTACCTGTACCTGTAGTTTCTAACTCTCCACCCCAATCTCTTATAGCACCAACCGTGTTAAATCCATTAGTTGATACACTAGGTATTGTGTTGTCTATGCTTTGGTAACTGCTTGAGTTGTTTGTACCATTCGGTAATAGATTGCCTGTCGTTATCTCTTCTGCTTGTACTGCCCACACTATTAAGAATAGTATTAATGACAAGTATAAACATTTAATCATCATCTCCATACAAGTCGTATTCTGTATCTATAGGAACAAATTCTGTTTTGTTATCTATAGCATGTCTCCTTTTTAATTTTTCTATATATTTATCATAATCTGGTCTTTCTATGTCATACTTTTTCCACTGTGCTTGAGCCTCACCAGCTATCTTGCCTTCGAAAGGGCAAGGCGTGCCTGCGTGTTCCATGGCACTAAATACTCTATCGTCCTGACAGAGAATTGCGATTGATGCAACTCGCATATTAAAATCATATAATAGTTTACTTAACTTCATTCTTTCACAGTTCTCGTCAGTGATAAATGTACCACCAGCTACTCCAAATCCAGTTACTTGGACACCACCACTTACTCCTATTACACACAGGTCTTGAGAATAACTACTCATACTAGGTGCTATTGCAGAGCCGACAGGTATCTTACTATTTTTTGTACTATTGGTAGTATTGTTAGTAGTGCTGTTGGTTTGGCCTCCGCTATACGTATTGTTAGTGGTGCTAGTATATCCACCACTGATAGAGGTGTTACTGCCACTAGTGTTTGTTTGATTACTAACGGAGTTGTCTGTTGCATAAACAGTAAATCCGAATAATATAAAACTTAGTAGGGTGACTAATACATATTTCATTTTATCTCCTTATACTATTTACCAGTTCTTTAATTACATCAGGCGTAACTGGGTTCTCCTTCTTTTTTGGTTGTGTTGTAAAGGTAGTTTTCTTAATTGTTTCATTAAGTAAATTACCGTGTTGTAAATATCCATCCATTACGTTACGTGTTTCAGCAGACATATACTCACTTTTAGGAACTGCTGGTAATTCAGTAGCATCAGGACTATGCACTAATCTTTTTGAACCCCAGTATCCTATATCATGTTGTTGCTCTGGTTTACGAAACAAACTTCGATGTACTGTATTAAACGTGTCGCTATCCGTTAAAGCATGAACAAGACTTTCAGTTATAATAGCTAATTGTGTTGGGTTATTTACGGGTAAACTTGAACTAAATTCTTTGCCATCTTTTAACGCATCTATACCACTATAAATAGCCATTTGTTTTCCTAATTTTTTACCATCGCCGTAACTATTTAATAATGCTTCGGTAGTTACGTAACGATTGCTTTGAGTTTTATTATAAAAATCACGTGCGACTGCTCTAACTGCTACTTTATCATTATTAAACACGTCATCATTCGTTCCATAAAAAGCATCAGTGGCTGCTGCTGCACTTAATCCTTTGAATTTATTAGTAAAAGTTAATTTCATTCCTTTAGCCGGTTGTATTTTTAATTGTTTTGCAATACCTACTACTAAATTTTGAAATACAGATGGGTCAATTTGTCCTTCATATTTTGTAGCATAATCTTTGTAATGATAAAATGCTTTTAAGAACCAGTCTTCTTGTGCGTCAGGATTTGTTTTGATACTAACTTTCTTTTTTTGTAACGCTTTACTAAGTTGTATATCTCGAACGTCTCTAGTAAACGATTCAACAATTGGTTTGATGTCTGTTAAGTTACCTCGTTTAGCTAATACTTCTGCACTACCAGGTTTACCTCCACCTTGTATTAAGTTTAATACAGCTTTACCCGTCTTCGTAATTTTCGTACTACCAACGGGTAAAAAGTTTAATACAAACTCATCAAGTTTTTCACCATTTGGACCTAGTAATGTGTCATAAGCCTCATCCATAGCGTATCGCATGTTTCTAACTTTATATGACAAAGGTCCAAGGTTACGTTCTGTAACAGGATGCTCATGGGAACTTTCTTCTGACATTTGTTTACTTGCATTAGTTGCTTCTTTTTCGGAATCAAAAACTCCCAACTCTGGATTGTCTCCTTTACGCCAGGCTTCGATAGCTGCAGCATTATTTTTATAACCACTACCTTTTAACAAGTAATGTTTACCTTTTTCGTCTGTTACTGTAAATGATAATAAGTGTCCCATAATTTTACCTCTATTACTTACCGATTAGTTTTTTTGCTTCTGTTGTGAATGTTTTCCATTCTTCAGGTGTTACTTTATCGTCTTCTATCATATCAGTAAATGTATCAATAACTTTTTTTAGTTGTGTATATTTACCTTTGAATAGATAACCGGCGATTGTAAGTAATCCAGAAAACGCCCACGGTATGTATTCCATTATACTATCCATAATATCCTCCTTAATTTAAGTCTCTCGCTTCCTCTCTTACATAATTTTTAATTTTTTTATCTAATCCTCTAAGTCGTTTTCTAAGGCTGCCTTGATTTTTGATTAATCGTCTAAACTGTGCCGAGTCTAGCCCTAGAGATGCAGCTAAATCACGTGCTCCTTCTGTATCTCCTGAGTTGTATAAACTTAATATTTTTGATTTAGTTGTTCGTTCACCGTCTCGTAATAATTTATTTTTTTCTCTAGCATTTCTAACTATTTGGTCTAAACGTCCTTGTGTTGTAGTCTTCAGACCTAATGCAAAGTTTACAAAATTACCAAACTCAGTAGTTGCACCTAGCTCCTTAATTTCTTGACCTGTATATTTAATGCCCCCTACTTGTGTATTGTAACTATATGTTTCTCCATACTTTGCGTAATCAGCTACATCAACTAAGTTTTTAATTGCTTGAGGTAACACTGGGTATATTTGATGTATAAAACTACTATCAATAGCATCACCTTTGTAAGCCTTTGCAAATCTACTTATTGATTCTACCGCTCCATCAGCAAAAATACCGGTAAACTGTGGTTGTTTAAACACGCCATCAAATAATAAAGATTGAACTGTACCTACTTGTGCTCTAGATGAGAAGTCATATCCTATCATTCCAGGAACACCTGCATATCCAAACTTACCTAGTGTGTTATACATAAAGTCTTGCGCATTAGCTGTAGCGCTATCACCTTGTGTAAATATATCAGCGATAGCTAACATCTCTCGTGCACCTGGTATTGCTAATGGTCCTGCCATTAATCCTAAAATAGTCATCATCTCGGCAAACTCTTTTCTATTTCGTACTGATGTACCATATAAACGCTCAAAGTATTTAGTTGTAAAAACCTTAAACTGAGTAGCTGGTTTTAGTAATGGATGATTTAACAATGCTGGATTTTCCATTGTACTATAAATAAAGTTAGTATCATTAGCGACTTCTATAGCAAAATTTTTACGGAAATTATCGTCTGCAATTTTGTACTTATATTGTTTACCATTAGCTGATACTGTTTTGTTAAACATACGTAATGGATTTTTTGTACCATCCTTAAATTTAGTTAATGACTTATAATCTTTTAACAAAATTAACATTCGGTACTCAGCTGTGTTTAATCCTAATTGTTGACCTACAACATTTCTTAATTTGTATATGTTATAGATTTCATCTTTTGTAATACTTTGGATAGTCTTACCTTTGTCAGCAAGTTTTTTAACTAGATTGTTTAGAACATCATCACCTGTTTGATATGCCATAGATGCGGCAACACGTCTTGGGAATCTATCACCTTTGTTAAATAAATACAAAGAGTAGTCTTCAACTAAGTTAAAGATAGTTCTTACCTGTCCACTGGATATACCTTCTACACCTGCAGTTAAATCTCTAGCACCAATACTTGCAATACTTTTACCTTCATCAGCAATACCAATATATGGTCCTATTTCATCTAATGCTTTTGTTAGTTCATCACTAGTACGACGTGTTAAATGTGCAAACATTGTTTTAGCAATTTTACCTGCATTACGTACACCAAACGCTGGCAGTACTGACAGAGGTAACATAGTTGTTTGTACAAGCGCTGATAAAACATTAACACCTAAAGTGCTAATACGAGATAGAGCTAAACTAGTTGATACTAAACTACGTAATTTACGGCTACCCGGTTGATAATTTGCTGAACTAAACATACGATTTACTCCAGGAATTTCTCTTATTCCTTTTTCAATTACTCCTAAGATAGCATCTATTTCTTTCTCTGCTTTGTATGGTCGTCCAAATAATTCACCGGCTTTTGTTTCTAAGAAATTAGCTAACTCTTTACCTGCTGTTCCTTCCATTCCATAATGACGTAACTTAGCTATCTCAGTGTTGTAATCTAATGCTAACTTCGCATAATGTTTGTAACGTAGTTGTTTTACTCCGTAAGTTAAAGCTACATCCATAACATTGGTATCAATACTACGTAATTTATCAGAACGATTTTTTAAGTTACTGTTTGTTACCTTAAATTTATTAGCAATAAAATTTTTCTTGCCGCCTCTAATAGCTTCTCGTAATTCTTTTACTGATACCGAGCCAAGTCCAACTTCGTTAAACAAGGCTGCTCCTATTTCAGGTAGTTCATTATCAATAGTTCCTAGTGAACCATCAATTTCTAACACACTAATACGTCCAGCTGATAGCTCTTTATCTGTGCCACGTAAAGCACGAGGTACTTTTTTACTGGTTAAGACTTTACTAATTATTTGTTCAGCGTCTTCTGCTGTTTTTGCATAACCTATAGTTACCATAGTGTTGTTACTACTAATGTAACTAACTTTCAAATCGCCTATTCGCATATGAGGATAATAATAAGGAATACGTTTAGGTAAATTAAAGTTTGCATCTCTAATTTTAATTACATTACCTGCTGTGTTTACTTGTTCTCCAGCTCTAACACTTGCTTCTATTTCTTTTTGTGCCGGAGTAATAACTTCATCCCACATTGTGTCATAATATTTTTTGTGTTCTTTTACAAATTTTTGTACGTCGTCCGGTAATGTTGCAGTAATTTTATTTACTTGTGGTTCAATTAAATTAATTAAATCTTCGTATGATGCTTTCGGATTAGCACTAGAAATTTCATCAGCTAATTTTTCTATACGTATAATTGCATCGTTAGCAAGTATCTTTTGCTCTTTTGGTAACGATTTATATATAGTTCGCATTGGTATTATAGTTGCGTCTAAGAACCCACCTCTAGCGACTGATTGTTGAAACAGTCTACTTAATGTTTCACTACTATTAACTACTTTAATAGCACCACCGTAAGCTGTTTGTTGTACTAAACGTGTTGAAGACCTTAAACTATTTATAATTTTTTTCATACCTTGAATTAATGCACTGTTTGAAGTACCTATATCAGTAGTATTAGCTAAGTCTGCTTTAGTAGTTTCAACCATGTCTTGTTGACGTTTGATATCAGCTTCTTTTTGAGTTGGTACATTAGTTTTTTCTTGCACTCTAGGTTGTGGTCTACCTTTTGATATAAGTGTTTGTTCTGCAGTATTACTTGCATTACGTGCTGATGTCATATCAGCTTGATTCATTAACTTAATAATTTTATTGGGTCTATTAGCACTATTAATAATTTCTGCCATGTGATGTAATTCATGACTTACATAATCTTTACCTAATAATGCTCGTCTAAATGTGGGGTCATCTACTAAAATTTCATTAGTAAGTCGCGCAACTAATTGGTCTCTCGCAGCTGCTTGAGCATTTTCAGGTATTGTACTAATTTGTTCTAATTCTTTTCTAGCTACAAGTATTCGTTTATCTGTTGACGCACTACCTTGTAATAATGCTTCTAGATTGTTACGTACATGTCCTTGTGTTAACTCACGCAATCTTGGTGTATGTTTTACAATGTTAGCTGTATGTTCTTTAGCACTAGATGCTACAGTACGTTGTAATGCGTTTAATTCTGAGCCACCAAATGATAAAGCGGCTACATAATCATTCATACGTTCTATTTTATTAGGTAGCTCTGGGTTAACTTTAATTGGTTTTGCTGTTAAAGGTTGTAAGTCATCTATAACTCCACGAATACCTACAGTTAAATTACCATGATTATTTAAGAACTTATTAGCTAACACTAAATTTTTAATATTTCTTAATGAATCCGCAAACTGTGTTACAACTGGGTTTTCAGCTAACACTCCACGTTCAGCTAATTCATCTAATTGTTTCATAATGTCGTCAATTTCTTTTGCTTGTGCTAACAGCTGAGGGTCATTATCAAATTTAGTAGATTGTTTTTCTGCAAATTTAATTAAACGTTTGTGCATTGCAGCAACTTCTTTACGGCTAGCGTTAGCAGGTAAATACAAATTAAATTTTTGTTTTTGTAAACTTGCTGACTCTAATATATTGTCAACCATTTTATTTACACCTGTAATGTCAAACTTTGCTGCCGGAGTTTTTGCACCAGTTAATTGTACATCACCAGATAGTTTTCTTAATTTATTTAATGTACCTTCTTTTGTAGGGTCAAACCCTGTTTGGCTTCTGGCTTGTTTTAGTTTCCTAACATTAGATACTTTTTTTAATTCATTAATTATAGTAACAAATTCTTGCTCTAATACATGTTTATCTAATCCATCTAAATGTTCAAGACTACTTTCATCTAAACGTTTTTTGATTGCTTTAATATATTTGTCTGCATTTTGTTGATTAATAACTAATGCAGTACCTTTTGGTTGTAACACTACTGCATCTTGAGGACTAAAAAATCCAGATTTTCTTGTAGTGTTAGTGTCTCCTAATTTTTGTACAGAGCTTCTTAAATTTGTTAAAAATTGTCTGTAATGATTTTGTAATGTTTTATTTAAATCAGGTGCATCAACTGCAGATATATTTTTTTGCACAACACTTTTTTTGTTAGCTTGTGCTACTAACTTTGCTAATCCAGCGTCAGTTTCATCAATAATCTGTTTAATACGTTTATCAATTTCATTAAAAATTTTACCTAATTTAGTTATTTCTTGGGCTGCTCCTTTCTTTTCAATAGCAGTACCAAAATCATCTAATGATAATCGATTAGCTTGTTTAACACTTTCGTCATCTCCACGTAACACTTTAGCTAATGCATCTCGTCCAGGCCTAGCTATCGACTTCGCAGTTTTTGTTGTTTGTTCAATAATAGAATTGATAGAATCATCTCCGCCTTTACTTAACAAACCTACGTCTTCTAGTATTTGATATTTATGTGAAGCAAACTCTCCTTGTATTGCAGGATTACGAGGTATGTTTTTTAACAAACCACGTATTGCTTGTACAGCAGTGTGTCCACCTATAGTCCATAACGCAGAGGTTGTATAATCCATATCAAACAAATGCGCAGCTAGATAAGTTTCAGTTGTTAGTTGTCCTGCTTGAGTTGCAAGTTGACCACCTGTCATTCTACGTAATTGATTTTGTGTAGCTTTAGGTAATATTTGTGAAGTTAGTTTTGCAAGTATTGGGTTTTTTCTATATTCTTCTAATTTGTTAACTAATTTATTTACATTTTTGCTTGCATGACCAGCTCGTGTAACTTTACTTAAATTTTGTAATCCAGCTCCTATTACTCGTGCGCCACCAGCTGCTAATAAATTACCAGTAATTAAAGAACCTACAGACCCTGTTAATAAACCAGATACATTAGCAACTTTTTCTCCTGTGGTTACAGGTTCTATAAACGATAAAGCATTTCGTTCAAACATAGGTAAGATACCCAATGTATATTCATATACGCCTGCTGAGAAGTTGGCTAATCCACCATATTTAGGAGCATTACGTATGCCTACAGGTGTTGTAGCACCATATGCATTAAACAATGAACCTTCTTGATTTATTGAATAAGCAACACTATCGCTCAAAATTTCTTTTGCCATTGCGACATTTGTATCTTTTTCTGATTGTGGCTGCGGACGTTCTACTGGAATTAAATCAGTGTAGATTTGCTCTGCAACTTGTGTCTTATCAGACATATATCCCCCTAAACTGTAGCTTCACTACTTGTGTTTATCGTATTTAATACCATGTCTTTGAATTTTTCTTGTTGTTCTACTGACATGTTTTCATCTATCTCTAATGTATATCTAGCAATAAATTTATTTAATAATTGTAAATCATCTAACATATTGTATTTCATAATAGTGCTTACAGCTGCTGACTTAAAATCGTTGATTTCGTTATCATTAACTGCATAGCCTAAATCATTGTCTTCACTAGTTGTGTCCGGTGTTGTAGAATCAGTTTGTGTTGTTGTACCTTGAAGTGAACTAATGATTTTTTCTATTGCTTCTTTTTGTTTACCATTAATAGTTTCATCGTTTGGAATTACTTCTTCTTGTCCTGATAATAGTTTTTCAACATTGATTCCTAATTTGTTTATTCTAGCTCCTGCAGAAAATGGGTCATAATGTCCGTTTACTCTATCTTTTAATTGAGGGTTATCGTCTAATACTGAATATACATCTTTACGTATTGTCTGTAATCTCTTAAAAGCTCGCATAAATACGTCTTTATTTTTAGTAGTTAATTGTAATTTTTTATCTATGTCGTCTGGATTAACTTCTACGCCTTTTGCTGATAAATCTTCTACAAATTTAGTTAACAAAATTAATCCTTTACCTAAAATTAATGAAGTGTCATTACCCAATGCACCTCTATCAATAAAACTTCCATGCAAAATAGTATCTAATTCATTTATCATAGCCGTTTTTATTTCATCATCTAAACTACTATTTTCTATTAAATCTTCTAATCCTAAGTTATTTTTAATTATATTAAACGCGTCAGTAATTGTAGGGTCAGCAGCTATGTTTGTAGTAAATTGCGTTTCTAAATTCTTAATAACATAGTTTAAGGAATTTTCACTTTTTAATCCAGCGTCTGCAAAACTAGCAGCGTTCTCTGAATGGGTGTCAATTAAATCTGCTGCTTTTTCGTTTATGTTATTTAATATGTTGTCAGTTATATCCTCTAATTGTAATTCATCTAAGGGCTGACCTGTTCTATCATAATCTGTTTTTATTATAGACATAATTTTACGTTTTAGTCCATCTTGAATATTGTCTGCTTGTATACCAGTGTTAGCCAATCCGTCTGTATACACACTTACACTCTCTGGATTTTGTTCTTGTAGTAAACCTAATACAGCTGCATGAATTAATTCTTCTTGAATTGGTTTGAATACATTTGTTAAATTAACATCAGCATCTCTTTTCAAGAAAGCTAATTTCTTTTTACGTTTTCCTAATACACCTAAGTCTTTTTCTTCTAATACAGATTTAACTTCTATAGTGCTAAATGTATCTGGTGCTAGATTGCTGTTCTTTATATAATCTTTCAGGTCATTACCTCTTGTAGCCATTGCGGCATCAACTGAACTTAATCCTCCGTCTTCAGGATTTACAGTTAAAGAACTTTTTGAATCTAAACCACTATACGATTTATAATTTTTTATATCTGCCTTTAACTTTGTATCTAATGCACCTAGTTTTAATACATTTTCATTTGTTAATACACCCTCTTTAGAGTCATACATTCGTTTATATAAATTTGTAACAGCAACGTTGAAAGCAGAACCAGTCATACTGCCGTTACGTAATTTTTCTGTTAATACATTTAATTGATTAGTAATACTACTGTAGGGTATAGTATTTAGTTTTTTAGTTATAGTGCCTAGAGTATTAATTTGGTCAACATTTGCATCATACACTTGTTGCATATCTGGAGCATACTTTCCCATTTTTTTAGTAGACGTTACTCCGCTCATATAATCTTTAGCTGGGGTTGCTGACGCATTATCGGAAAACATATCTTTTACAGTTGAATCAAACAAATCCGAACTTTGATTTATTGCATTATTGACTCTTACTTTTTCAATTTCATCTCTTGTTGGTATTCTTAACTTTATCTTAAATGCCATATTATTCTCCTAATTTAATAAAGTCTACATCCACTAAATTATAATTAACTACAGCATATCCGTTTACCATAGTTGATGCATGTGGTACTTCATCAGCCATAACGCCTTGATAATATCCATTTTGATTTTTATACTTAAATTTATAAATATTAAGACCACTAGGTGATTGACCAATTAATGATATGTCTTCTTTCAGTCTTCTATCACTAGAACCAATAACAGCGGCTGCTACTGTTCCTAAATCTAAACCAACTTGGAAAGCAGGTTCACGTGAAGTTGAAACTTTGTCTGTTTGATTTATTCCTATTCCTGTTGTGGCTAAGGTCGTTATCATGTTTTGAAACGCTGCAATTTTATTTATTTTTGCTTGTTGTGACGTTCTATACTCATCTTGTGTTAATCCTAAAACATTAAATAAAGATGTGTTTAATTGTTGTTGTAATGTTAAATGAGCTTGTATTTTTGACGATTGTCTAGTTGCTTCTAATTCTAATAATCCCATTTCTTTTTGTATTTCAAGAGCTTGTTGTGATTGTCCCATGCTAAGTAATTGTTGTACCATGTTAGCTGCAGTGTCTCGTGCCTGTATTGCTGTGTTCAAAAATTGTAATTTAGCTCCAGCAACTTTTGCATTAGCATCTTTAGTTAGTTCAATTAATCCTTCTTTAACTACATTTAATACAGCACCAGAACTAGCGCCACCTAAATCTGCAACTAAACTTCCCATGGTGTTTTGTATAAATTCTTGACTTTGATTTTCTAATTGTTGAAACAATGCTTCACCGTACTCTTCAACTCTAGCATCTATGCTTTCTTGTGTAGAATCAACTAACAGTGAATTAATAAAATTAATTTGAGCCGGTGGTAAATTTTCAGTAATTTGTGCCACTACATCTGTTAATAATGGTGGGTCTGGTAGAGAAAAAGCAGAGTTTGCATTTGATTGTTGATAAATTTCTGCAATCTGTTCTTCAGTAGTTCCTTGTGGGTCAGAAGCAATTCCTAATGCTTTTGTTACAATTTGTGATGTGGTAGAATCTAATAATCCTTGGTCATACGCTTCATAAAAACTAGTATAATCCATGTTATCAAACCCATATTTTTGTAGAATCTCTCCTCCAAAACTTGCAATACCTAAATCAGCATCTGTTTGACCTGCATCTAATCCTTGTGTTAGAGCTGCTAAATCTTGTTCTGCTGTACCTTCAGGTATAAATAATGTACCGTCAGCTAATCTTTGAATACCTGCGCTATCAACTAATTGTTTATTTGCCATAAATCCTTCAACAGAACCTTGTCCCATTTTCTCACGTTCTGGTACACTTTTTTGTAATTGTGTAAATTGTTGTGTCTGTGGATTATACAACTGTCCCCCTATGTTCATAGACGCCGGAGTTTGTGTTGTAAACATTTTACTTAAATTACCATAAAATGATTGTATATCACTTGGTCCACTTACACTTTTATCTACTGTTTTTGATTTACTGCTACCACCCATAATGTTCTCCTACTTCATCAGTGTTTAATTGGTAAATTAATACTGATGGTTTTTTCTTTGCTAAACGTTCTACCCATTTACTAGTTTTTTGATTTGCTTGTATTTCTACATTGTTGTAGTTCCATTTTTTACAAAACTCAACTATCTTAGAAAACCACAAACGAGGACGTTTTCTGTATTGTTTATCTATATATAAAAATTCTATATACAAAATATTATCATCGTGACCATTAGTGTTAAGATTGTAGCCCATAAGTCCTATAGGTTTTGAATCCCATCCACCTTCAGTAAGTACATGCCATATTAAACCTCGTGTTAAGATTTCTCTAGTTTGTTCAGGTTTTACTTCTTCCATGTATTTATCTACATAGTATTCTTGATAATCATGTATTACTTTTTGCAATCACATTCTCCATCACAAGAACACTCTAGTAATTCTTTTATTAACATTACTTGTCCTTGTAAATATGCACTTGCAGCTTTTGACTGCTCATAGCGTTGCTCTAATTCTTTTAGTTTTTCTTCTAATATTTCTTTATTTTTACATTCACACTTGCTCATTTTAATGTCTCCAATGTTATAAGTTTAAGCGTTGCTGGGTTACCAAATCCACCTTTAGCATCTGCTGTACTGTCATATGATTTTGTTGTTAATTCTAAATTATATGTTGTAGTTGCTGAACTTGATATACTACCACTAGGACTACCATCAAAAGCAACAACTTGTATAGTTTCAAAGCTACCAGTTGATATAGCGCTTACTTCTCCCAAAGTTGTAGACCCTTTTTTAATACGTAGTGTAGTTGTATATTGTCCTTGACCATCATCATCATCTGTACTACCACTAATGCTTCCTATTAAAATAACATTTCCACCTTTAGTTGTTACATCTATATTATTTGTATACACTATATTGGCTGACCCCGACGATTGTTCTGCATTAAATGTAGTAGTATTTTCTACAGGACTTGTAACAGCTCCATCTTCTATATTTCCTGTAGCTATAATATTTCCAGTTACAGTTATTGTGCTATTGTCCCATGCAATGTTATTACCACCGCTAGGACCAAATCTAAATGTACCATCTGTATTTACATCGACAGTTTGTGTACCATCTGCTTTGTATGCATTAAGACCTGTTGTTGCTAATTCAACTCTAGCACCTGATGCAGCAGTCTGTATTAAACCACCTGTTATTGTGCCAGCAGTAATTGTTCCTAAGTCTGCTACTATAGCAGATAATTCAGTTACATTTATTTTAGCAGCTGTTACTGCACCAGCATCTAACTCTGTAGCAGTTATTGTACCTGCAGCTATTTGTGTAGCAGTAATAGTGTCTGCCGCTATTTCACTTGCAGTTATTGTGTTAGCATCTATTTGAGTAGCTGTTATAGTATCAGCAGAGATTATACCGCCATCTAGAAATGTACTTGTGCCTGTTTGAAACTTTACAGTACCAGCTGCATCTATTACTTGTATACCATATTCATTAGTTGCTGATGAACCTAACTTACCAATTTTAACTCTAGTAATTGGTGTGCCTTGATTATCGTCAACACTAATTAAATTATTTGGACCATCTAGTTTTATTTTACTTTCTGCTCCAACAAATACTGTATTTAAGAATTGTGTATTGTTTGCAACTTTATCAGCACTTACATCTACTATCTGACTATTACTAATCAAAAATTCTGATTGTACAGCAGATATAAAATCTAATAAAGCTAAATATTGTGAATCTAAGAACTGAGGTAAGTCTGTACTTATATAACGTAAGGTATCTCCTGTTACAAAAACAGGAGGAGCTGGTAAAGATATGTCATCAAACTTACTGTAAACCGACATTAGCTATCGCCTCCATCCTCTAACTCACAGATAAATTCAGACACTTCCGTAAAGTTTGTTGCTTTTATTGTAACATATCTTCCGTAAACACTAAAGTCTGCTTTAGGTGCTTTACCATCTGTATCACTAATAGTTTCATCTGTATATGTAGGTGTGTCTGTACCTAAGTCTGCTACGCCAGCTGATATTGTTGTACTAGTTGGTGATGCATCTGTTTGCACTCTTTGTACTTGTACATAATCTGAATCTGGGTCTTGTGCTAAAGGACTTTTTAATCCATAACTTCCATGATATGCTTTTGTTGCTATTGTAGTTTCTATTGCAGAACTACCATCTGTACCTGATGTGTCTCTTTGTTTTACTATTCCTGATGCAGAACCAAAATAAACTTCTGGTACGGCTACAGTTCTGTATCTGTAGAATCCTGCGTATGCACTAAAATTCCATTGACTCCAAACATTAGATTGATAGTTCCAAACAATACATTTATCTGGTTCTTCATTACTACCTGTAGGGTAATGGATTATAACTTCTCTGTTTTTTAAATCTGTCCAACAATATATGTTGTCTTTGTATGTATAATTTAAATTGTTAAATAGTTCACTTACTACAGTTCTATCTGCTATAGGTTCTACATTAGCTCCGTTAAATATATAAATACCATCATTACTTACAAACACATGTCCATTAGGTATATCTGTTACAGCTTTTGGTCCTATGATACCTATAGTCTGTCTAGCTTTAGGTACAAAAAATAATGGACTACCTTGGTCTTGTAATGTTACAATAGAGTCTGATTTATATACTGCTATAAAGTTTTGACCTAGTCTCTTTGCTGTAATAATAGGACTACCAGAATAATCTAAATCTAGAAAATTTAAATTAGACACTCTGTCAAAATCTAAAACATCAGTGTACAACATTCTGAATGGTACTTCTCCATCTGTGCCATCTGTTGTATTAAATAATAATAATCTAGAATTAAATGCTAGTATTACATGAGCAGCTGTTACATTTCTACCAGAACTACTTGTGTCCCAAGATACATTACTAAATGCTCCTGTACTAGATTTAGCTATACTGTTCTTACTATCTGTTACATATATTTCATTATTTATTTCTGTAAAGAATAATTTTTCTGTTGATAATCTGTTACTACCTGCAGCTAGTCTAGCTGTATAACTACTACCATTCCACTCGTATATATTATTTGTAGTAGCATGAAATCTTCTAGCTGTACCATCATTTCTTATCTGGTCAGTTATTTCTAATACTTTTGCAGTATCTGTTGTTGCAGTCAAGTTAGCATAACCATCACGTTTCTGCCATTTACCTGACCTATATACACAATCAGTTGCAACAGAACATTGGTTGTCATCTATTAAATGTGGTGGTCTAGCTAAATTTAAGCCACCAGATAAATCTTTTATAAACCTTTTCATAAACTACCTTCGTTCTCCACTTGCGTAAAATCTGTACTACTTGCTGCAGTTACCTGACTAAAGTCTGTACTACTAGGTGCTACTACCACTGACCAGTCTTTAGCTACAATCATGCTATTACCTACTGCATCTGTTTCTACTATAGCACTACAGGTTATTGTAAATGCATTTACTTTGGCAGTACCAAATGCTACTGCACTTGTTAATCCTGTACCACTAACTTGTAACTTACCAACTGAAGTTCCAAACGCATTTGTTGTAGTTGCAGCACTTGCTGATACATTTAACTCAGGTGATAATGTTCCAAAAGCTACGCCACTAGCTATACCTGTAGGTACTACATTTAATCCATTTACAGCTGTACCAAAAGCGTTAGTAGTTGTAGCAGATGATGTAGTTAATTCTAACTTAGCAACTGTTGTACCAAAGGCAACAGTACTAGATAACCCACTAGCTGTTATAAATACTTTATTTATTGAAGGTGAGCCAAATGCAACAGTGCTTGCTATACCAGTAGCATCTACTTGTAGCTTTGCTACTCCTGTTCCAAATGCATTAGTAGTGGTTGCACTTGTAGGATTAACTTCTAGTTTAGCTACAGGTGTACCAAATGCATTGGTTGTTGTGACAGCATCAGCCGTTACCTTTACTGGTTGTAAAGTATAATGGTTAGAATGTTGCCAGTGTCTAAAGTTACTAAAACTACCTAGTGCCATATTATAATGTCATTATCCTATAATCATATGCTCTGTTAGTTCCACCTGTTTTCTCTATTGTTACTACAAAGTTTTCTGTACTTGGTAACGGTGGAAAGTGATACAATGGTTCAGTCTGTGCACCACTAAATGTATCTTTAATTACTACAATGTCAGAGCTATTTATTCTTACTTTTAATCTAATAACAATGGTATCTCCAGATGCATTATTAGTTAGGTCTATGTAACCTGTATAACTTGCATCTGTTGTTTGAGCAGAGCCAACAGTCTGTTCACTACCATCTGTTGTTATTGTTCCATTTAATATTGATGTTAATGCCATCAGTTTGTTCTCCTATATATATAAAATTCATAGTCACCCTTTGTGTATAAAGTGCCTGTATCTGTAAATCCAAGTG
>MDTB01028187.1_pt1 | contig 16081 bp, 17 predicted proteins | sample 811161 | NCBI WGS metagenome assembly MDTB01 (sample SAMN05326650, study PRJNA326480) | marine metagenome | isolation source: seawater | place: Mediterranean Sea | collected 2009 | reverse complement strand
GTTATCATTATCAAAATCTATCTGAGCTTTAGATAATTTTAGAGATCCAAAATGTTCTTTTGTTGTAAGTTCTTTGCCAGTCCATTTTATATTACTTTTCTGTGTATCTAATTGGACTTGAGAGTTTAAACTCAAAGCTGCAATTAAGCTAAATACTAATATTATTTTTTTCATGTTTTCTGTTTTTTTAAAGTTATTCCAAAAATCTTACCAAAATTTGAAATGAATAATAACAAAAACAGAAAGATTTCCTGAAAAATTATGTGAAATTTTAATCAGATAAATAATTGGGCAAATAAAGACTCTTAATTAATCTTTTGTAAAATAAGATTCTAATTCCTTAAGCGTTTCTTTGCTTGTTTTTATATCTCTAACGACTTTTCCTTTTTCTAAAAGAACTATTCTTTCAGAAACCTCTGTCACATCCTGAAGATCATGACTTGAAATTAGCACAGTGATATTTCTGTCTTGAGATAACTTTTTTATAATCTTTTTCAATCTAATTTGTGTAGTTGGATCTAAATTAGCAAATGGTTCATCTAAAATGATTACTTCAGGTTCTCCAATTAATGCCGCGACAATTCCAACCTTTTTTTGATTTCCTTTAGATAAATCCCTAATATATTTTTTTCCTTTAAGAATTTCTCCATTAAATAAATCTTCAAATTGATTTAGAAATCGATCTACTTCTCTTTTTGAAACTCCTCTTAATTCACCAATAAAATAAAAATATTCTTCAGGCATTAAATAACCAATAAGAAAAGATTCATCTAAGTATGCAGATGTAAAGCTTTTCCAATCTTCACTCTCTCTAACATTTACATTATTATTTTTTATAACACCTTTGCTGGGTTTTATTAAATCTAATAGACAACTAAACATAGTTGTTTTTCCAGCACCATTATTTCCAACCAATCCAAAGGTTTGACCTTTAGGGATTTCTAATAATAATATGTCTAATACAGCTTGTTTTGCGTAAACTTTTGATACGTTAGTAAATGAAATCATAATTAATTAGTTTGTTTATATGCTGATAATGTTGAATGTTTTTCAGATTTATATGTTTTAACAATCATTGAAAATGCTTTATTTCTAAAAACAATACCTAAAACACCAAATACTCCAACAGAAATTGCCCCAATTAATGGGTCATAAAAGTCAGACACAAAATAGAATAAAAGCATAGGCAATACCATTTGTGGTATAATCATAAGCATTGTTTTGGTATTAAAAGATTTAGTATCTCCAAATGCATTTTTAGCAGAATCAAGATCAATAGCTGTTTTATTAAATGCTCCTGCCCACAAAGTAATATAAGAATTAACTCCAAGATTATATAAGCCTGAACATATAATCCCAGCTGCATAAAATAATCCAAAGTAAGAATAGATTAATAACCCAACTAATGTCATAACAATTGTTCCTGTAAATCCTAAATACCATTTCGACTTTATATAATCAAGATATGTTATATTTTGACACATCATTAATGGATAATGTTTACTATCCCAACTTGGGACCATTCCACAAAAAGTAAACATAAAGCCCCCAGTAGAAAAAAACAATCCAAAAAAAGCACCGGTACTTCCGTATACTTCCTCACTAGCTATAAAAATCAATCCATACAAAGCAAAAAAAGCACCCATAATTACAGTTGATCTTGCTCTTTTTGTTCTTTTTATTAGACGAAGGTCATTTCTTAGAAACTTAGCCATTTCACCATACTGATCTAACCATTTAAAATCATCTTTTGTAGCTTCCTTTACTTTTAGACTTAAACCAGTATCAATTGATAAGTTTTTATGATAATAGTTATATACATAATAATAAGTATAAACAAGAATAGCAATTGGAGCTAGAACTAATATTGGATTTATATAAAAAGAGTAAAAAATTTGTTCAGAATAGATTGTCAAATCAACAATATTAAAATATTCAAGGGCTTTAATAGAGACTAATAAAACACCTATTCCAATTACTAATTTATCTTGTTTGTTTAATAAAATATTTAAAAAGTTTGTTATATAAACTAGCGATGCAATCGCAATATTCCAAATTAATAATTGAATTCCATCATAGCCACCAAGATCTTCACTTGCAACCAACATTATTGAAAAGGGAATTAAATAAAAAAATGATAGCATATTAAAAATCGAAAAAATAGTTCGATTCATTGCAAAGCGAATTATCTTTGATTTTCTTAACGGGGTTAATAAAAGAGCTTTTATGTTTAAGATGGGGATTTTTTGAAATATGTACCTAATTACTACCCAATAAACAAAAACATAAATCAAATTTTTATTTATAAAAAGAAATGGATCTTCAATTCCAAACTCATCAGTTGTTAAAACAATGGGGGTTCCAAAACCTAATAGCAATGCCATACCAGTTAGATATATTATCCAAAACCAAGTCATGATTTTTGAAAATAAATTTCCAGCAAGAGCAGCAGATCTAAAAAAAGATTTCCACTGTAATGAGGTTAGTTGAAACATGTTGCAAATCTAAAATTATTCTTCTTCAAATTCAAAAAGAGAATGATTATTAGGAATTTCTAAAAACTCAAGCTTATTTTCTACAACTAATTCATTAATTATAAAACTCATAATTTTTTTGTTACAACCTTCATTTTTTTTGAAATCAGAGAGAAGTTTGATGACCAATTTTTCATCTTTAGATTCCAATGATTTTTTAATTATTGTTTTAAGTTGATGTATATAAAAATCTAACTGATCGTTATAACATTCTTTTATAAGCTCAAGGGTTTTAAGGCTCTTTCCTCTTCTTTTAAAATTTTTAAAATAAAATTTTTTTAACTCTTGCTTGAGTGTATTAAGCAATTCATCGGACATGTATTTCAAGTTTCAATTATAATACCATTTTAGTTAAATATCTATGTCTTTTTTATTAAAATAGTAATACATCTATATAAATATTGTTAATAATTTAATAATAGAGAAATACTTTAGATTTAATATAAATTGTCTTTTGAAATTGTAAATTCTTTAGTTAATTAAATTTAAAACACTAATAATGAAAAAATTACTTACAATTACATTACTATTTTTTGTTACTATTTCTTTTTCTCAAAGATGGTCAGCCTATGGAATAAAGGTAAGCCCCCAGAATGAAGAGACTGTAGTAAAATTAATGGATGATTATTTCAGCTTGAACAAAATTGAGGGAGTAACAGTTACTCTCTATTCAATAATGTTTACACCTGGAGATTTAAACTTTACTCATGAAATTATTTTTAATGGTGAAACAGAGGATATGGCAAAGCTATACACTCCTGATTTTCAAACCAACATGGCATGGCAAGTTTTTGCAACAAAAATTAATAATTTTATAGAACCCGTGTTCTCTGGAAATGGATGGAGAAATTTAAATTTTGGGCCTGAAAATCTTCCATTTCAAGTAGTTAGCATCTATGATATTAGCGATAGAGATAATCAGAACAAATGGCTAGAAATGCAAAATACAATTAGAACAAAATATCCAAGAGATGACTATAATTGGATGACGGGTGGTATTATTGTGGGTGGCCCACATTCCGATGGTGATACATGGACTGTAGCTGGATATCCAAGTTATGAAGCTTACATGAATGCATGGTCGACAACCCAAAAATGGATTGCTGATAATCCAAAAATGGTTAAAGAAAGAGAAAAAATGAATGCAGAAATAGATTATTCAACAAGATCTAATGTTACAAGATTTATGAGATTAATGGTTAAACAATGGTAAAATTATAACTATGAAAAAAATTATTTATTTATTATTAATTATAATTCCTTTTTTAAAGTTAGATGCACAAGAGGAATCCCCTTATCTAATAAGAATGCATGTTCTTGAAGTTGAAGGAAATATTGGTGCATTTATCCAGGCTAATAAAAACTATTATAAACCTTTAGCTAAACAAGCTGTAGAAGATGGCAAATGGGCTGGATGGGGAATGTTCAGATCTTTTTCAAAAAGAAATATTTTTGTTTTTTTCCATCATTTCAGTAGCCCAGAACAATTTGCAAATGCTGGTAATGTTTTCTCTGCAGAAACAGCTAAAGAACTAGGTCTAGAAGCTCCTGACTCAAGTCAATGGACTTGGAAAGGATTAAGCGATAATGAACTTTGGCAAGTTAACGCATCTATTCAGGACAATGAAAGGTCTAATTATTTTGTGTTTAATAAGTTTAAATTTTCATATCCCGATAAAGAAAAATTTATTAAAAATAATAGAGCTTGGGGTGAGCTAGTTGTTAAACCTCAAACTGAAGATGTAAAAGGTTATAACTGGGCAGCTGCAACATTAGTGACATCAGGATCTTTTGAAAATTCAGAGTCAATTAAAGCAAATGGCATTTCATTTGATGGTTATGATTCATTAGAGTCAATTTTACATAGACGTTCTTATAAAGAAGGTGAAGGCATAAGTGAAAATCCACACTGGCAAAATTTCAGAAAGTATGTTACAGAAAATGATTTGACTGACTTTAATACTGCTTTTTCCAGTTCAATTTATCAATTTATTGATTCGACTTGGGATTAAGAAATTGAAAATTACTCTTATTAAAAACCTCGATTATTCGGGGTTTTTTATTTTAAATTTTTTATAATAATTATTCAAAAAATAAATAATTATAAGTGTAAAAATTATTGATAAATAAGATCCTTCAAATCCAAAATCACCTCCATTTAAATTATTTGGTTCTAAAACTTCAAACTCAATTAACGAGTAGGTATCCATACCGCTAACATTAAATCCAAATATTACTTGAAAGAAATTCCAGCTTAAATGGAAAGCAAAAGGGAACCAAAGGTTCCTAGTATATATATAAGAAATTCCTAAAGCAATTCCACCAATAAACAATTCTACAAGTGCAAGGTAATTTACATTTGGATTAAAAAAATGTAATAAAGAAAATAACGCAGATGAAACTACTAATGATACAATAGGATTAAATGATTTTAATAAATTTTTAAGGACATATCCTCTAACAAAAGTTTCCTCTAAAACAGAAACGCCAATAAATAAAACAAATAACCATATAATTGAAGAAAGGTCATAATTGATTCTAGAAAACTGAATTTCACCTAAAGATTCTAAGACGATATAGCCTAATGCCATCATAAAAAGCCCCAGAGTCATTCCAAGAATAATATCATTTCGTTTTCCTTTTATTGAAAAGCCCATATTCATAAAAGGCTCCTTATCAATGAACTTCATAAAGATCCATAACAAAAGAAAAATTCCTACCATATCGACATACTGTATTATTGTCATAACAGGAAGATTATCAAATGAATCCAGTTGGTCTAGAGTAAACTCCTCAATTAAACCAGCGCCAGAAAGGAAAAAAGAAATTCCAAGAGCTAATACTTGAAATACAATAGTAAATATGAAGAATGCTGGAATAACTATAAATACTCTAAACCATCCTTTGTTACTTATTTTAGTGCTACTCATAAATAATTCTTTTTATAAATTTAATAAAATATATACGCTGTATGATGAAGAATTATTTAAATAAAAAATATGATTGGGTAAGAAAAAACCCAATCAAAGCAAGTTGGATTGGGTTTTTTAAAGGAGTTATTTACACAATTCTTTTTTATGAATTTGTGCTTCTTTAGTTTCTATTCAATTTGTTGAACTTTTAAATCTAAAGTTCTATTAACCATATTTAGATCTCCTTGCCACATCATAATTTTTCCATCAGTAAGTGAATCAAAGCTATATAGAGTCCATGTTTTTCCATTAAATTTCCAAGAGCCTTGTAATGTTGCTTGAGTTATTACATCTTCAACTTGACTCCACGCATATCCAGTAAATTCTCCTAATCCAACTTCATTATCAAGTTTGTTAGAAAAATTTAATGTAACGTAAACTCTTCCATAAGGTCCAGCTGTTCCAGAAAAATTAATTGTAGCTCCACCTAATTTTCCTTTTAATTCTCCTGAATCAATAGTAAAATTCGCATCAAATTGTCCTAGATTTTTTATGTCTTGAGCATTTAACTGAGTAAAAGAAAAACATAAAGCAAATAATAAAATAATTTTTTTCATAATTGTAATTTTTGTTTAAAGTTTGATTTATCTAATAAAACGTAAGTTTTCAAATGTGAAATTTGAAATTAATTCTACACCTCCTCTATCTTCAATATATTTCATAAATTTCTTAGAGTGTTTAGTCTGTAACTCCGTGACAAAACTTAAATGATCATCAACATTTTTTCCTGAAACCAATGCCCAGTGAGTAGCGCCATCAGGTCTATTGATATCGTATGTGCCAAAGCCTACAAATCTGCCTTTAAAAACATCAGGCAATGAATTAACCAGTTCAAGTTGAGCTTTTTTAAAACTTTCCGGATCTTCTGGAATTATATCCCAAATTTGAACATAAGGATTAACTTCAATATCTCCTTCAATGAAATTAATAAATCTTCCAGCATGTCCAGGGCCCCACGACTCAACCCTATTGATTAAATCACTCCAAAAAGCACTGTTTTCTGCAGGAGTTACTTCTCCTTCTTCAAATCCTTGACCGCCTAAAGGCCATAAAAAAACAACTCTGTGTGTCATATCTTTTGGACCACCCATCCAGAGTCTTTCCAAGGCAACAGCATTGCCCTCTTTCATTTTGTTTGCTCCAAAAAAATTATCAAACAATTCTGCAATGTTATCCTGAGAGTTTTCCTCAGCTTGTACATGGATAATTTGAAAGGCATTTTGTTGAGCATAAATATTTGACATAAATAAAATGACAAATAATAGTAAAAACATTTTTCTCATAAATAAATTTTTGATTAGTTAATAATCATTAATAATAATCATTTTTATAAAAAAAAAAGAATGTCCGTACTTTTATTTTATAAATCGAACTATTTTGTATTCTTTTCTTGTAAATTTAAATTATGTTTAATCAGTTATTTATCAATAAATTCTCTGTTATATTTTTTATTTTATTACTTGCTATTTCTTGTGAAGAACAAGAAGAAAATAATGACTCTGAAGATGTTATCAGGACAGGTCTTTTAACAAAAGTTCTAAATCATGATAGTAAAGTTAGAGAGTATTTACTTTATGTTCCAAACAACTATAATCCAGATTTAAAATATCCTTTAATGATTAATTTTCATGGTTTTGGAGGTTATGCAAAAGATTTTGTAAATGAAGCTGATATGAGAAATTTAGCTGAAGATCACAACTTTTTAGTTGTGTATCCTCAAGGCACTCTTTTAAGTGGATTTCCTCATTGGAATTCTTCAGCTCCCTCACCAGATAATAAAAGTTCTACAGATGATTTAGGTTTTGTCGAAACCATGATAGACGCTATTTCAGCAGAATATTCAGTTGAAAGTAAAAGGGTTTATGCAGCAGGATATTCAAATGGAGGGTTTTTATCTTATTACCTTGCTTGTAATTCAAAAAGGTTTGCTGCAATTGGGTCTGTAGCAGGAACAATGATTGACGATAGTTATAAAAGTTGTAATGCTTCTGTTCCTACAGCTATGATTAATATCCATGGAACTGCGGACAAAACCATACCTTATGAAGGAGATAGTTCTGGAAGCACTTCAATTCCTGATGTTATTAATTGGTGGAAAAACTTTAATAGTTGTTCTAATGAAGATGTTATTTCTAATCAATCTGGGTCAATTGAACAATATATTTTTTTTGATGATAATGGTAATGCGTATGTACAACACATAAAAATTTATGATGGTGGTCACTATTGGGATGATAAATTAAGTTTTAATGGTAAAAACACAAGTGGTCTGATTTGGGATTTTGTTTCCCAATTTGATATAAACGGAGCAATAAATTAAACTTTTACAAAACAGTTTTTAGTCTGAAACAATTGCCGCGCTAATTTCCTATTAAATATTAAAATACAAATTTATTAATTGAATTTGCTAATTTTGATCTTATAGGTTATTATAGCTAGTACAAAAAACACACCTGCAGCTATTAAATATGGATAGTCAATAAATGTCAAATTATTATACATTAAAAAAACTACAACTAAGCTTAAAACACATCCAATTGTAAATATTGAAAAGAATATCCATTTTAATATTTTCATATTGTAAATATAAGATGCAATTAATACTAATTATTCTAAATTTATAAATCGTTATTAATCACTATATTAACATCAACAATTTATTAAAATTATGGATACTACAGACTTAATATTTACAATAACAAGTGTTGCTTTTATTTTAATTTCCGCTTATGGCGCTTTTAATCAAAACAGAAAAAGCTTTTTAATAGGAATATGTCTTTGGAGTATAATTCCTGTTATTGGAGAGGGTATGGCTTATGCTAATGATTCCGATCCTGCGCACTTAGGTTTGATGACTCTGTTTTTCTGTTTAGTAATTTTAACATTCCCAACTAATAATGCATATAATTCACAAAATATTGCTGCAACAGCTTTGGGTAAAAAAATTGGTCTTACTCTTTTATTTGCAAATGTATTTCAAGGATTTAATATAATATGTAACGACATTGGTGTTGCTTCAAAGTTTGGTTACTTTCACTTAGCAGCTGCACTTATAATTCTTTATCCAATAATTAGAAATACTATGGATAAAAATTTTAACTGGAAATAAAATTAATTTGGCAATATTACTTTATCAATTACGTGAATTACTCCGTTATTAGCTTGAACATCAACAGCTACAATTTTGCTAACTCTATTATTACCGTCTGTTATAGAAGCTCCGCCAGTTACATTGGCAGTGATATTACCGCCTAATGTCGTTAACAGAAGATTATCCGAAAGTTGAGAAGATAAAGCATTAGTTTCAGCAATAACATGGTAAGTTAAAGTTGCTTTTAGGGTAGGCTCATCTATATCGCCTAATGAACTTAAGTCAAGCTCACTTAATAAATTAACAAACGCTGTATTGTTAGGAGCAAAAACTGTAAAAGGAGCGGGTGAATTATTGGCATTTGTTGATAACACTTCAACAAAATCTACTGTTAAATCCTCACGTGTAACAGCTTGAGCCAAATTTTCAAAATTTGCATCAGCTGTAACGAAAGTAACAACAGTTGGGAGTGGAATGACTCTATTAACAGTATGTATAATTCCGTTTGAAGCCATAATATTTCCTCTGGTTATCATAGCTTCTCCATTAAGAGTAACTCTCATGTTAACCTGCTCAATGTGAATTGACATTGGCAATCCAGTTGCATCACTTAAGGCAGCTGTTTTTGCATATCCAGTTTCAAAATTTCTATAAGGCAATTCTCCAGCGATGACATGATTTAATAAAATATTTTTTAATAACTCTTCGGGCACATCATCAACAGACGAAAAACCATTTTGCATTAAAAATCTTCCCATTACCATATTTGATGGTGCAAATAATGTATATTTTTCAGTGCCATTCAAAACATTAGATAATCCTGTTTTTTGTAAAGCATAATTTAAAAAGGTATAATTAGAACTTGCTTCAATTCTGTTCAATATTGTTAGTGGTGCATTATCAACGTCTTCATCATCAACTGAACATGAAAATGTGAAACTTAGTAAAACAAATGCAAATAATATTTTTAAATTTTTCATAACATGACACCATTTACAAATAAGGTGCCATAAAATTTATTAAATTACTTTTTCCAAGAAAGTGATATAATGACTTACTTACTAATTTCCTTTAGAAAATAGTACATGATAACCATAACAGCAATGCTGCCAATGAGTATAAAAATTCCAAAGCTGGATAGCTCCATATTTATATCAATGCAAAAAATATACCTAAAAAATTATGGAGACCAAGCTCTACCGCCAGTCGCTTCATTTAAATCAACACATCCAACTTGTCTTCCAGGGATTGGATTATATGCTAAAACTTTTTCACCAATAGTTTCAGACCATTTAAAAGAAGTTATGGTAAGTCTTCTAATTGTGTTTAGAAAATTATATGAAAGAGCAACAACAGGGGGGTTATTTTGATTGCTTTCGAAATCTCTTGAATACTTATAAAAATCTGAATTCCATGATTTATGAGAATCTACTTTATCCTTGAAGAAATATTTTAATCTTGATTCAAGGTCTTCATTAGTTATTTGATTTATTATTGAATTATTACTTTCTGACAAGCAATTTTCTACAAAACAATCAAATGCTTTTTTTAACAATTTCTGTTGTTTTGTATCCATCATATTAATAACATATAGATCAATAAATTTTGTAAGGTTCAATTCCTTAGCGCCTGGAACTTCATCGTCAGATGGAATAATTAACTCCGTTAAATTTGAAAGCAAGATTATTTGTTCTTTACTGAAAAAAACAGGATTCCAACTTGTGCCATCAGAACAACTATGAAGTAAACTGGAGACAGCAGGAGTTAAAGTTATTGCTCCAACACCTAAGCCTAAATTCTTTAGTAATTCTCTTCTTTTCATTTATAAGTTTCTCTTGTTTAGTTCTTTTACTGCATAGTCAACAGCTCTAGCAGTTAAAGCCATATATGTTAATGATGGATTAACATTTCCTCCAGACGTCATAGCAGCTCCATCTGTTACAAATACATTTTTTACAGAGTGTATTTGATTATACTTGTTTAGTATTGAAGTTTTAGGATCACGCCCCATTCTTGCTGTACCCATTTCATGAATTCCATTACCAAAATTATATTTTTTACCTGTTCCTTTAACCTCTTTAAATCCTGCTGCTTCAAGCATTTCGATCGCTTGCTGCTGCATGTCTTTTCTCATATTTATTTCGTTTTCTTTCAAACTTGCATCAAAAGTTACAGTAGGTAATCCCCATCTGTCTTTCTTATCATAATTTAAATACATCCTATTATCATGATAAGGTAATATTTCACCAAAACCAGTCAATCCCATTGTCCATCCACCTGGTTTTAAAATAGCTTCTTTTAAATCTTTACCGTAAGAAAGCTCAGCGATTTGTTTAGTCCAATCTCCTCTACTTCCACCACCTTGATAACCATATCCTCTAAGAAAATCTTTTCTATTTGTATTGCCTCCAATATTTCTGAATTTAGGAATGTATATTCCGTTTGGCCTTCTACCAATGTAGTATTTGTCTTGAAATCCATCGTGTTTTCCACTTGCTCCAATTTGAAAATGGTGATCCATTAAATTGTGTCCTAATTCACCCGAATCATTTCCCATTCCATCTGGAAATCTATTAGATTTTGATTGAAGTAAAATAGAAGTTGATCCTATAGCAGAAGCACAAATAAAAATAATTTTAGCTTTAAATTCATACGTCATCATTGTTTCTGCATCAATTATTTTAACTCCACTTGCTCTTTTTTTGTCTTCATCATATGAAATTTCATAAACTACCGAATTGGGTCTCAGGGTCATATTACCTGTATCTTCAGCAGCTGGCAGTGTAGATGAATTACTACTAAAATACGCGCCATAAGGACATCCTCTTCTGCAACGATTTCTATATTGACATGATACTCTTCCTTTTCCAGGTTTTGTGCCTTCTGTTATATGAGCAACCCTTCCAATAGTTAATACCCTATCATCATATTTTTTTGCTAAGGCCTCCTTTAAAACATTTTCAACACATGTAAGTTCCATGGGTTTTAAAAGCTTTCCACTTGGAAATTGAGGAAGTCCTAAATTTTCTCCACTGACACCAATATATTCTTCAACGTAATCATACCAAGGAGCCATCTCTTCATACCTAATTGGCCAATCAACAGCAATACCTTCTTTCGCGTTTCCTTCAAAATCAAACTTTGTAAGCCTATGGCTTTGCCTTCCCCAGGTTAAAGATCTTCCACCTACATGATATCCTCTTATCCAGTTAAATGGCTTATCCTCATTATAAGGGTGTTTTAAATCATCAACAAACAGATGTTTTGTTGATTCAGTATTTACATATCCAGTTCTACTTTGTTTCGGTTGCTTTTTCTTAATCTCATTAGAAATTCGATCACCAGATGGGAAATCCCAATGATCCATGTTAGCAGTAGTATAATCTTGTGGGTGACTTAACATTCTTCCCCTTTCAAGGACTAAAGTTTTTAATCCTTTTTCACAAAGTTCCTTTGCAGCCCAACCTCCACTTACACCAGTACCAATAACTATAGCATCGTATTCTGTTTTCATATCCTAATTATTCTAATTTATAAAAATTAAAGAGATTTTTACTTGTTTATTTAAAAAGGTAAATGTTAAAAGATAATTAACTGAATAATCTTGATAATTTTTAAAATGTAAAAACCTCTCTTTCGAAAGGTTAGTTTTGTTTAATTCTCCTGTTCTTGTTCAAGAGCTTGGAGATGGCCTTGATTAGGTTCAAGTACCATTAATAATTCATCGCCCATATCAAATCTTTATTTAAAGGTTTAACATAATGCAACGATTGTTTCGGATGCGTTCACTCCACCCGCGACTGTATTGTAAAGACCAGTCCACACGGTCTGAAGCAAATATATAAAAATAATTATATTGATTTAAATAATTGGATTTCAGTGTTTTATATAAAAAAAGGGATAACAACAATGCCATCCCAGTTTTAAAATAAAAGTTTGTAATCTAATTAAAATCCTCCATATTGCTTAAGAATTCTTAAGCTATAATTTGTAAGATCTTCTGTTTTGCCTCTGCTTTTAAAATACTCTTCTTGTCCCCTAGCGTTATTTTCTTCAATGTACACTTTCCATAACATTAATGACTCGAGACTGTCAGCTCCAAAAGCAGCCCAATGCGTCGCCCCACCAGGTGTTCCAACATCATATGTTCCAAATAACATTGCGTTTCCATCATAATCCCATACTTCTTCCATTGCTTTTCCATGAGCAGCCATCATTTTTTCTGGTTCATATACTATACCTTCATATAACTGAAAATATCCCTTACTAAAAGGATCTACTCCGTTTGAAAGCATAATTCTTCCAGAATAGCTTGGTCCAGATTTTACGACATACTTCAATCTATTATTTCTAAATTCTTGCCAATCCTGACTTGATTTCTGACCATCGGCAACACCAAATTTACCAAGTTCACCAAAAGCAACTACTCTATGAGTTCCAGACACATCTCCTCTATGCATTCTTTCTAAATAGACTCCACCAGACTTAAACTCTACTCCCTCATAAAAAGAATCGAAAACATCTGCTAAAGCAGATTCCATTCCAGGTTTAACATCAAAATAATAAACAGTAAATGTGTTTGTTTGTGATAAAGCTATATTAATAAAAAAGCTAAAAAATAATAACGTAAATAATTTTTTCATAATTAATAATTTGTAAAGTTTAATTTATAAAATAATTTTTATTCAAAATGAGCAAACATCATAGTCATTTGATCTCCAATAACTCTTTCCCTTGATGCTACACCGTTTTTAACTAGCATTTGATGAGTAAACAATGAACTATCTGGGTGTTCGTAATTAGGTGTATCAGCTTTCAAAATATCCATAGTGAAGTGTGTCACATCTTGATTAGCATTTTTACTTCTACTTAAAACCTTATTGAATTCCCACCAAGCCTGTTTTCCAGCATCAGTTCTTTTTTCATGCCAGTCTTTAAAAAATTTCATCTCATAATTTTCATAATCATCATTTAAAGCTTGAAAGCCATTAAAAAAGAAATTTAGGCTTTGTCCTTCATTTGGTGCATTCCAAACAGTATTATCTAATCTTTCAACTAAAAAATTTCTGGTTTCCTTTCTAACGGTTGGTGTCATTTCCCAAGCTTTCTCAAATTTTTTCTTAGACATCTTTCCTTTAAAAACTTTTTGAGCTAATTCTTTCCAATTTGTCTGTTTTTTTCTTTGTTCATCATCTTTAAAACCATTCATTACAATGTAATCAGGTTTTTTTAGATCATCAGCATTAGTTGCATCCTTTTGAACTTTAAATACAATCCAAAAATCTTGAATATCATCAGCAATTGCTTGTTTTTTAACTTCGGACCACATTTCTTCAACAGAAATATAATCTTCTTCCATTCCTTCATTAACCCAAATAGCCTCGTATGAGATTAATTGTGAAAAGGAAATTGAGAATGTTAACGTAAATATTATTGATAGTATTTGTTTTTTCATAATATGTTTTTTTACAAATTAAACTTATTATAATTATGTTAAATTAATTCAATGTTAAATAATTATAAAAAAATAATCGTAAAACTTAATTTTTATTTAATCTATATAATAATTAAATTAAATAGTTTAAAAAAAAGAATTTATGAAAAAAACAATTTTATTATTTACACTTTTATTTTCAACTTATTCATTTTCTCAATATTGTGCTTTTTTTGACTTTAAAGCTGAAGAGCCTGATATGGTTGTTTCAACTGTTAATGCCATGATGCAAACTGAATGGGCTAAAAATATTGAAGGAACAAAAACATTATTAGCTTATCAATTCAGAGGTGAAGATGAAGCAACTCACTCAGTTCAATTTTGCTTTCCGAATGAATCTGCTTTAGCAAATTTTTCTAACACTTGGAATTCGTCACCTATTGCTCAGTTAATTGGTGAAAAACTAAACAATTATATTACTCCAGTCCGTCAGGTACTTAACACTCCTGCTTGGTTTAAAAATGATTGGGGTCCAGATCAAGTTTTCATGATATGGGAAATGGAAGTTTCAGATCCAGCAACATATGTTAAAGAATTTGCCTCTTTTTCTCAAAAAGCTGCTAAAGATTTTGGCTATGAAAACAATTCATATGGTGTTGGTTATCCAATAAGCGGAAAAGGTTCGGATTTTTCACATTTTGTATGGGTTGGATCCCCTGATTTAGAATCTACACTTACAAGAACTAAACAAATGTATGCTAGTCCTGATTTTGCAAAGTATTCGGAAAAGGTAAGCGGAATTAGAAAAGTTGTAAATACTTACCTATTAGTAAGGTTACAAGATTATTAGTAAAACGATATAAATCCTCCGGTGAAGCAAAAATCAATTAATTTGTAAATAGTAATCGGAGGGTTTTATTTTTTTTATTTTTCTTTTTATCTAGGGACATGTGCCCTATTTTGGTTTAAAAGTTTCCTTCCAATTAGTGTTTTTTGTAAAAAGTCCAGGCTCTGTTTTAATTTTTTCAACACACCAAAAACTTATGTCTTTTTAAACCTTTTTTTGTACTAAAAAATTAATTAAAAATATTTTAGTCAATTTTTGCCTAAATGTTAAATTTTTGATTTACAGCGTTTTGTATTTTTATTTTGTTATATTGTGGTTTAAACAAAATATATTTACAACTAACTTATTATGAAAAATATGAAATTTATGGTTACGCTTTGCGTAATTCTATTAGGATTCACATTGAATTCTCAAACTAATCGTAACTTTGCTATGAGCGAAACTGATGACGGATTAGTATTTACAGCCTATACGGGCTTAGAAAAATCAATTATCATAGGGTCAAACACTGTTAATACTTCTGGAGCGACTGCTGCAATTCAAAATACAGGATTTGGAGTCTTTGCGCTTGACAACCTAAAGCAGGGTGACAACAACACTGCTGTTGGATACAATGCAGGTACAGCAATTGGTGGTGCATCAGGATCAGGTTCAGGTAACACATTAATAGGTAGAGCCGCAGGTTATCAGATTGGTGCAGGGGACTACAACACTGCTATAGGAAACTCATCAGCTGCCGCTGTTATTGGTGGAGATTACAATACTTTTATTGGCTCTGGAGCCAAAGGGGATGCAGGAAACGCCCAAGGTAGAATTGCATTAGGACAAGGTGTTGTAGTAACAGCAGACCTTACCGCAGTAATAGGAAAATCAACTGTAACTGATGTTTATTTTGGTGGAATGGCTGCTGGCGAATGGAATGCAACATTACATGCTAACGGAATCACTTTACAAAATTCTGAAACGATTACAAATGCAACTGACGGGACTGTTGTGGTAAGTGGAAATTTAACTGTAAGCTCTGACATGAGACTTAAAGATAATATCCAACCATTAGGTGATACTATGATTAATATTTTAAAGCTAGATGCTAAATCTTACACTAGAGAAGGTAGAGAAGAAATAGGATTAATTGCTCAGGACGTTCAAAGTGTATATCCAGAACTTGTTGTTGAGGATGGAAACGGAATGCTAGCTGTAAAT
>MDTB01180203.1_pt1 | contig 16083 bp, 13 predicted proteins | sample 811161 | NCBI WGS metagenome assembly MDTB01 (sample SAMN05326650, study PRJNA326480) | marine metagenome | isolation source: seawater | place: Mediterranean Sea | collected 2009 | reverse complement strand
GTGCCGGGTTCATTCTGTTTGTGGTGAGGCCGGAAGACCGGAGCACGGTCCGCGACATGCTTAAAGACCTGATCCATGTTTCCTTCGAATTCGAGACGGGCGGTGGTAAAATCGCAGTATTTGAACCGGAGGCTAACACCAGTGGTTCGTAAAGTACCATTTCAAGGCAAATTATATTTTGATTTTTTCTGAGCGGGCGTCAATAAACATGTCTCGTTCGAGTTTGACACCAGTGGCAGCAAAATTGTCGTTTTCGAACCTGAGGGGTCCGGGGGCAGACAGCTGCCAACAAACCCGGGAGGCTAAGTAAATGTGATGGCAGGTTCTGAGAATATAATAGAGCCGCGCTTCGAGGCCGTAATCAAAGAATTTTCGAATGGGAACGTGCCTCGGGCACTAGAGCTTGCAGGCAAACTTGTCTCGCAAGATCCCACAAACCATGCGGCCTGGCATGCATTGGGGCTGGTCAATCTTAATGCCAGTAATTCACATGAAGCGTTCTCGGCGTTGTCCCGAGCCTCTGCGATAGCCCCGTTTAACAGCACCTACTATGGCGACAAGGGCAAAGCTTGCCTCATTTTAGGTCAATTGGAGCGTGCTAGAGAATGCCTGCATTCCTCTCATGCATTAGAGCCTGACGACCACGAGATACAGACTCTTTTATCGAAAATTGGCGTTACGGATTTCCCGACGATCAACTTGAACGACGTGCTTTGGCACGAAATCAGTTCGTTGATTGATGCTGCTGAGTTGTCTGATGTTACAGACCGGCAAGAGGAGATCATGGCGGAGGCTTCGGATGATCCGAGGCTGAGATATGCCCTCGCGCTTTCGGCCCAAGGCCGGAACGACCTGGACGAGGTAATTTCGCAACTTCATGCTGTCGTCCGGTCTTTGCCGGCGTTCGCTCAGGCCAACAAGGCGTTAGCGGATTTTTTGTGGATGAGAGATCGATTGAGAACCGCACGGGCCGAGGCGCTGAGGCTCTTTCCAGCTCGGTTTTTAAAAACCCGAAATTTTCAGGATTTGGAATTCTTAGAAATTTGTTATGATCGGGCGGTCGCGCATGATCCAGACAATGCCGAGGGCCATACCTACTTTGCGAACTATTTGAGATCTCAGGGCCGGGAAAGGGACGCAGCCTGGCATTATGAGCTGGCTTTAACTCTCATACCGAATGATCAATTTGTAATCTTCAATCGTGTATCTCAGGCAGAGGATCTCGAGCGCGCGATAAATTTAGTGACCCTTTATCCGAATTTCGCTGAAGCAAGACGGCTGGCGGCCCGTCTGCTGGCCAGAGCGGGGAATACGGTCTCAGCAGGAAGACAATATTTGGCAGGGTTAAAACTGCCACCCACAGCGACTACAGACGCTTATTTCGACTAAAGTGTTAAACGGCGATGACTGATCGATTTCATCTGGTAACGGCGTTGTGGGGGAGGGGCTTCGTCGAGAGATTCCTCTCTACAACTCTGCCAACCATCTTGTCTGCCAAGAATTTACCCGCGCTACAGGGTGCTGCGTTAGTCAAATATTCTATATTGACGACGGACGCCGATGCGCAAGACATCAAGGGTTCGCCGCTTTGGGCTGAATTGGTTAAGAATGCAGACGTGTCTTTTGAAACAAGCTCGGAGTTCGAGGCAAATCACAAATATTCACGTGCGACAGATCTCTATTGTGTGGGATTAAAAGAGTCCGCGCGCCTAAACGCCGCAACAATTTTTCTAACTCCTGATGCCTTATGGTCTGACGGATGTTTGAGGCGGGTCCGAGAGTTGGCAAACGAGGGATATCGAGCCGTCATCGTTGATGGACTTCGCTCTGTAAAGGGAGATATCATGCCAGTTATCAACACTCTTGCGCAAAAGAGTGCAGCTGGCGCGTTATCGATCGGGTCGCGGGACCTTATGGACCTCGCGATTGAAAATATACACCCCGTCGAGGCGATATCGACATGGGGCGTGTCCCAGATACATGATGTGCCATATCGGCTTCATTGGCCAGTGCCTGGCGGCGGACTTCTCTCCTCCTCCTTTTGCGGCCACCCAATTCTTCTCTATCCTGATCGGGAAGTGGCAGCGTTCGAGGGCGCTATCGATCATGGGTTGGTTCAAGCAGCGCTGTCGGATGCCGCCAAAGTTTACTATCCCGCCGACACCTCCGAACTCGCTATTGTCTCGATTGACGAACTTGGTTTCTCCAGCCAAAACTTGAAATCAACAGATAATCGCCGCCGAATCCTGGATATGAGCAAATGGGCTTATCATCACGCAACCCCTCAAAACCTAGAGGCATTTCAGAATCCCGTTGGGCGACAAACCAGTGAAACAGTTGATTTAGAGACTTGGCGGCGTATCGAACGCCAGGCCAAATTTCACATATCTGCAATCTTGTCCGTGCGGAAACTCCTGATTGTGATGTTTGAGCTTGAAAATCGGGGGGCAGCGTTGGCGGCGGCGCTCATCGCTTATGGCCTTCACGAACTAAATCTCGTGACGGCGCTCGCTACAACTGATGAACTCACAATCCTAGCTCCTGAGGATCACGGCATGAAACTTCAATCTGTAACTGTCAAGTCAGATGCTGAAAAAGGAGTTCTTCGTAAGAGGATCCGGGATCACACTCTCTTGGGCAATATTCCAGCACAGGATATTCCACAATTGATTTCTGGGGTTGAAATCGTTCAGGCAAATTTACAGATCGATAACTGGACCCTGCACATTATCAAACAACCTGTGGCGGAACGCAGCTCTCCCTAAATGTGTATTATTTTTGCGTGAGCTCGAATGAATTTGATAATGGACTTTGTCGTGTCATCATAGAAACTCGCTAGTTCCCCCATAATCCTCATGCTGTCATCGGAATCGAGCCTGGAGTCGCGCATTTCCTGCATTCGGTGCTTGAGTTTGTAGTACGTCTGTTCAATTGGGATCGTTCTAAAGTCCGTTAGCCGTCGATCCGCAAGAGTCGAATTGGGCGTGATATCGCGAAGTAATATAAGAAGGCGAATAAATTCATCGTTGAATGAGAGCGTTTGATCGGACCATTTTACCGGGTGACTGGCATGGTGAGCCACCGGTGAGTCTAATATTTTAATCTCTATGCCACTAAGAAGGCCGGTTAGGGGGACCCAATGGTCCCAAAAAGGCATGCCGAGGCAAAGGCGATTTTGGAGGCTCGGAAAATTTATGTTTCGGTCGTATATAAAGTAGTCGAAGCCGCAAGCGTCCAAATTACCGTTCTTGCTGTCAAGCGAGGACACATCGTACCTCGGTCCGCAAATTAGGCTGCCAGCAGTTTCCTGCTTGTAAATAGAGGCAAGCTCTGTGGGTCCATCTATATAAATATCGGCATTTGTGATCCCCACAAACTCAGCATTGGATGATTTCAAGTACTCCAAAATGTTCGCGATATATACTAAGGGTCTTCCAGAGAAGGCGGATGCGTCGTCTGGGACAGAGACAAATTCAAAATCCTCAAACTCTGACCTGAGTTCCGCGATCTCTTGTGGGCTATTAAGTGAAACTATTTTTGCTCCTGCGCACTCCCAGCTTCGCAAAGCTTTTCTCTGCAGTTCAGTTCGACCGTTGGGTATCAAACTTGTTGCCATTAAAATTAGTTCAGACATCCCGCCATCTTACAAAAACATGTACAGATTTCTCTACAAATGGTCCATTCTAAGAGGGTTTTCTTAAACAAATTACTCTAAAGATAATAAAATGTTTATGATAATCGTAAATTCACCGGCAAAGTGCGGTAGCTCCTACCTCGCTAAATTACTGCAAGAAGTCGTTGAGGCGGCCGGATTTCGGGATACGCGAGCGACACTTGAGGAATATGGTTTATCGGCCCCACTGGTTGGACATGCTGATGTCGATAATTGGACCGCTGAGATCGCGGGTAAATTCATGATTCCTGTGCTGGAAGGCAAGCCCTTGGTACTAAAGACGCACCAGTGCAGGATGCCACCTTTCGAACGAATGCTCTTGCATCCAAATGTCCACATGGTGCTGCTTTCCCGGGACCCGCGAGATTGTGCCGTGTCCGCAAGAGATGCCGGAGTAAACAACCGAAAAATGGGCGGCAATGGCGAACCTTTCGACAATATCTTTACCATTAGGGATGCCATCGAGTTCACAAACCAATACTTGAGTGTGTTCCGAGACTGGATCGATGACAATACCGTCTTCCACGCGCGATACGAAGATCTCGTATCTGAACCAGCGAGTCTTATCAGAAATATTTTTGAGATCACCGAAAATTACGCGTGCCTAAGGTCCTCCCTCATCGAGGGTGTTGTGGCAAACTTAAAACAGCAAATTGCAGATGAAGCAAATGTGGAATTGCGGCAGAGGATTCGATTCAACGCCGGGACCGTAGGACGATATGCGTCGGAGTTTTCTGACGAAGACACTCTGTTCGGCGAGAGAGTTTTTGGGGATGTTCTCGATCGTATGAAATATTCTGACTCGGTTGTGAGCCGCTGGGTAACAAGGAGTACGGGCGGTCAACTTAACGTCGGCGAGGTTCAGGCGCTAAAAGAAGAGCTCAATTATCAAAAAATTTACACGGAGTCGATCCGGGCCCAAGTAGATCGGCTTCAAGACACAAATACAACCTATTTGAGACGCATTCTGGAGTTGGAACTTATGACGATGACGGTAGGCCGCCCGAGTGGAGAGTGAGGTCGGCACGAAAATTCTGGAGTGCCGAAATTTGGAAAATATAAATCCTTCAGTGCCATTCCTTCTGTGTAGGTGTTTATGAAATTAGATAATGACCCAGACCAAAAACGTTATGAAGTTGACTGTCGCCAGATCGCGCCTGCGGAGATAGCTGAGATCGTTTCAGAGTATGGCTTCGCGGTTCTGAGAAATGCACTTGGCCCGAAGATTCTCAACCCAATCCGGGAGAGAGCGACACTGTTTTATCAATTTATTATTGATGCTGGTGCTGACATCTTGGGCGACGTGGAACGTTTGGAAAGACTTGGGTTCAATGCGAGAAATCTAGGAACGGATCTAGCTAATGCGGTTAGCCAGAAATCGAATATGACTTTCCTGCGTGATATTAGAGAGTCTTCCCTGGGTCATTTGCTACGCCTGCTGTGCGACAACGAACTTCGTTTTACAGGTCATGACCTTCTCCGGTTTGTGCCACGGCAGTTCAATCTACACCGTCCTTCAAAGGCCCACAACGATAGCCTTTTGCCATTTGACGGGTTCGTCTATGTTGTTTGGATACCATTGACACCTGACCCGATTATATTGAACCGGGAAGCGGCAGGGCTGGAAATATTGCATAACAGGCTGGCGGCTGATGGCTCTCCCGAATATATCGCGCCGAGGATTAAATTTGGTGATGCCCTTATTTTCGATGGTTACATCACACATCGGACAGCCACGAGGCCAAAATGGGCTCACTGGCGTCTCAGCGTCGATATCCGGATTTCTAAACTGGGTGCAGCCTGGAATGAAACTGAGACAAATCACGAGCTGGATGTCTTGGAAGAGCCAAAAATATCCCCAGCGAACTTCACTACAGCTAACTTTGAACAATTGGAGAAACTGCGGGTAACAGAAGAATTGGTGGTTAAACTGAACGTGGAGTTGGATCGGTTGCGAGATGCCAATAATGATCTACAGACGCGCCTGCTAAAAAAGGAACTTAATTTAGACTATTAAAGCCGCCTGATTCTCTCTAAATCAATCGAAAGTCATATTGCTGAGAGGCCTAGTGCAGGGTTCCCATACTGTGCGGGCTAAAGAAGATGGCGCTCTGACCTTGAGCCTAGCGCGAAGGTCTCAGAGTAGAAGTCAGAAACTGTTGACTTAATTCGCCTGCAGATCGACATTCTATTTTATAAAAATCCGGCCGCAAGTATATGAGATCTCGAAAATTAATCATTTTGTTAGGTAATATTACACCATAATTTAGGTTTGGTACTCTCACAGGCGTGATGTGCTCTGCATTCACTGCAGAGATCGTGGCTACGTTATCACAGAGCAAACGCTGGGTGATTATATTGGTCAGCAACTAAGGACCGGTGGCGTGATGGAGAATTAATCTCAGAAATGGTCGGTTATTTTTCAAGTAGGTGGCCGAGCAGATTTGACGTGGATTATCAATGGCAAATATCGACTTCATCCCTAATCTTCACCAATCGACAAAGCGGAATTATGTCGAGAGGATGGTGGACCACGATAAAGCAACCTGCGCAATGGCTGCTAAAAAATGGGGTGTTGACTATTGGGATGGAGACCGAGGTACGGGTTACGGCGGATATCATTATGATGGCAGGTGGCGGCCTGTCGCAGATGCGATGGCGAAACACTATTGCCTTACGGCGGAAAATCGGGTGTTGGATGTTGGCTGTGGCAAAGCATTCTTGCTTTACGAGCTGACGCAATCCGTGCCGGGTATCTCAGTTGCGGGAGTTGATATCTCAGAGTATGCACTAGAGAATGCAAAACGGGAAATTCGTGAAGAATTGAAATTGGCGTCTGCGAGCGAGTTACCGTTTGAAGACAGTAGTTTCGATTTAGTTATTTCCCTTAACACCTTGCATAATCTCCTAGTTCCGGACCTTTTTTCAGCTTTGCACGAAATCGAGCGGGTTAGTTCAGAAGACAGCTATATTGTTGTCGAATCCTATCGGAGTGAGCAGGAGAAGGTAAACTTGATGTGCTGGCAGCTCACATGTGAGAGTTTTTATCGGCCAGAGGAATGGGAGTGGATTTTCTCAAAAGCCGGCTACACTGGTGATCACGGATTTATTTATTTTGAGTAATTACATGTCACGAGGCTCCAAAACTCTATACGGTTTCTACGATCTCGAGGTTAATCCGAACTGCTTCGATTTCGTAAAATTTGCTGTACTTGCCGATCTCGCACGGATCGAAGCTAGGTGTAGCGAGCTTCACCTTGTTTTCGTTCCATCCCGCGGCGACGGATTCCGGGACGATGATCAATTTGCGCAGGAGAACCGCGAATGGCGCATGAGAAATATCATGCAGCCGATTTGCGCTCTTGTGAGTTCTTGTACGGGCATGACAGTGTGTTCCACCCGGGAGGAGGCAATCAGTCTTGCGAACGGGGCGTCACCGCTGATATTCCCCGAGGGGTACACCGAAAAAAATCCGGTAGAACTGTTTGAATGGTCCGAAGTCGCCGCTGTAACCGCGTGCGGCAAAAAATTGCCATCATTGCGTGCAACAGGCCAAGCCCTCAAGTTTATTAATACCTGGATTGCGGAGAGGGCGAACGGCAGGAGGGTAATTTCAATAACCCTTAGGGAAATGGGATGGCAAAAGGAGCGCAACAGTAGAGTTGAGGATTGGTTGAAGTTTGCAAGGTGGCTTGATTCAGAGAAATATATACCGGTGATTATTCGAGATACGGATGCCATATTTTTGGAGCCCAACCCTATATTTGACGAGTTCGTTCAGTTTCCCGAGGTGGCTCTGAACCTGGAGCTCCGCGCAGCCTTTTATGAAGTAAGCTATTTAAATATGATGGTTAGCAATGGGCCAATAGAGCTTTGTGCACTAAATACTAAAGCCCCTTTTCTCATGTTCAAGGTCTATCCAGAGGCCTGGGCTAAAGACCGGCCAATCGGGGGTTTGTCGGAAGCGGGCGTGCCTGCAGAGGGGCACTTGCCTATTTCAGGTCCTCACCAGCGGTTTGTGTGGGAGGACGACCATTTCGATGCATTGCGGTCTTCATTTTCGGCAATGATTAGTTTTTTAGATCATCATAAAAAAGAGGTTGAAGCTTTTCGAGAGCTCGAGGCCTTTCCGCCGACCAAGATTGCCCCGTCGGTCATTGTCCAACTCCTGGTGGGTTCATCCCGCCACCGGCAGGCTCTCAAAATTTTGGAGTACTTGAATGATCGTGGGGAGCTAAAGAAATTTTTGGAAGAGATAAGCGCGTCCGTCGACCTAACGGTGCAAAACGATCCCGCTTCCATCCATCATCTCAAATCTCTTCTCTTGACGCTCATCCTGTCTCGTCCGTGGCATACAGCGGTTTATGTGCGTTTGACCAAGAAATTACTGGCGGATGGAGATGCCCGAAATGACCCCCATTATCGCGTGCTGCTTGGTGATGCGCATGCGGCAGCGGGGGACAAAGAGGAGGCAATCGCGTTTTATCTGCAGGCACTCAAAGCGGACCCAAATATCGTGGCCACAAATGTGAAACTTGGCATGCTCTATGAGGAGATTGGAGCACTGGCTGAGGCTGAAGAAGCTTATTGTCGTGCCGTTTCAAATGGTCTCCAAAGCGGGTCCCTATTCGAAAAGCTAGCGCAGATCGTTAAGCTGCGTGGTGACCTTAAAGAGTCAATCAAATATTCCATGCTTGCTGCAACGGCCGAACATTAGAAAAAAAAGGAGGAGGAAGGTGGTTACTGATTTTATGATCGAGGGTGAATTTCTTAACACCGCACAATGGCTTCAGCACCCGGACATTACTCCACCGCAAACTGATCTTATCAAGAATTTTGACGGAAAGTTTATTGGGTTCGGCTCTTGCTTCGCACAGAACTTGAAGGACAATGTTACGCCGCTGGGATTTGAATACTGGTACAACCGTGACATATGTGGCCACTATTCTGCAGGCTCTTTGGCCAATGTTTTAGAGATTGTCGCGACCGAACGGGGACTTACAGATGATGATTTGTATTTCGTCGATGGTCAAAGGGACACGGTTCTCGCTCCCGCATTCTATTTTAAAAAATGGTATTTCGGAGATGATGCTGCAGAACGGTCTTTGGTTAGAATGCGTGAACTGGTCATCGAGGCGCGGATAAAAATCCAGGAATGCAGCTTCATAGCTGTAACGTTGGGCACAGCCCGTGTTACAAAATTGGCTGAAACTGGCAAAATCATGAATACCTTGACCGGGGTGAACACTAAACACTGCACATTTGAGATGACAACTGTCGAGGATAATATCGGAGATCTCGAGAGGGTCTATCAGTATATTTCCGATATAAGAGGCGGCGACGTGCCCCCTATATTCCTGACCATCAGTCCGCAACGCTATCTATTTAGCAAAAAGATTGTGGTCCAGGATAAGAACCACAAGGGACCCGTTCGGGATCCATTCGTTGATAACATGCTGGCCAAATCTATCCTTCGGGTGGCGGCGGAGGAATTTACACTTCGTCATCCGGAAACGGTTCAGTATTTTCCCTCTTATGAGCTTGTGATTGACGAGATGCGGGGAACGGAACCCATGTCTCACTATAATTTTACCCACATTGAGCAGGTCCATACAGTACAACGCGTTGTAAAAAAATTTTTGCTATCAAATTGCTCTAACGCAGTGATAGAGCAGCTCAATTTGTTGGAGGAATTGAAAAGGGCTGTGGACTATATCTCCGAACTTTTCGGTGGCGGAATTTCGATGGATCATCACATCGTGGTTGACCTATTTGAAGAACAGGTGAGTAGATTTGAACAGCTAGATCAAAAACTAAGCCCAGTGGTCATTAAGGAATTCGAGAAATTGTGGGAATTTTTTATAGTTGGCCATGACACTTTAGGCACGTTGGATGAAAAAATTAAGCTATTACGTGCCTATCAAGTGCGTCCGCCAGAAATGACAGAGAGGCTGCGGAAGTTACTTGAACGCGCCTCGCGCCTCGTCAGTCGGAATATTGATGCGGAGCCAGCCGACGCGAAAACTCGTCTTGAGCAATTTGCCGAGCTAAAAAAGCTGGATATGTTCAGCGATGCGGATCCGGTGGGCAGGTTTTGGGGGGCTCGTTAATCAGATTTACTAGGGTTTGAAAGATAATGAGTTCACAAAATAAATTGGTTTCTGTTGTGACCGGAGGAGCAGGATTTATCGGAAGCCATTTGGTGGACCGATTGTTGGCTGAGGGCGATGAGGTCATTGTTATCGACAATTATTCGACGGGAAGACCAGAAAATTTGGCCCACATTTCTGACGGGTCGGCCATCGATGTAATTGAGGCCGACATAGCCAGCACCGACATCGCACGACACTTCGAGCATGCGCATCGGGTATTCCATCTGGCGGCACTTGCGGACATTGTGCCGTCGATCAATTACCCAGAACACTACTATCGCGCAAACGTGCAGGGAACCTTTAACGTCGTGGAGGCTGCAAAAAATTCGAGTGTGAATCGATTTGTATATGCGGCTTCGTCAACCTGCTATGGTATCCCGGACATTTATCCTACGCCAGAATCCTCTCAGATTCAGCCGCAATATCCATATGCGCTCACAAAAAATCTCGGTGAGCAAATTGTTATGCATTGGGCGCAGGTCTACGGATTGTCGGCGTTGAGCCTCCGACTCTTTAATGTTTACGGCCTGAGATCCAGAACATCTGGCAGTTATGGAGCTGTTTTCGGTGTATTCTTGGCCCAAAAGCTGGCGGGGAAGCCGTACACCGTCGTAGGCAATGGAGAGCAAACACGCGATTTTACATATGTGACCGACGTCGTGGATGCCTTTGTTTCAACCGCTAATTCTGATGTAAGGGGCGAGTGTATCAATGTTGGAAGCGGCAACACATACAGTGTTAACCGCCTAGTAGAACTGCTTGGTGGTGAGGTGACCTACGTACCAAAGCGCCCAGGCGAACCGGATTGCACGTTCGCAGACACCACAAAAATTGAAAAGCTTCTAAACTGGTCCGCGAGGGTGCCTCTTGAGGACGGCGTGCGAGAGATGCTAGAACACATAGACTACTGGCGTGAAGCTCCCGTCTGGACTCCGGACTCTATTTCAGATGCAACACGAGACTGGTTTAAATATCTAGGCGATGGATAGCGGCATGGACGCGGAAATTATCCACAGAAAAATCAAATCACTTGCGGCTCTAGAAACTACCGTTGCCGGGTGGAAAACTTCTGGGCAGACCGTGGTGCATTGCCATGGTGTGTTCGATTTACTTCACCCCGGACACATCGCACATTTTGAAGCGGCTAGGCGTCAAGGCGATCGCCTCATTGTCACGCTCACACCTGATCGGTTCGTGAATAAAGGACCGAACAGACCGGTTTTTGACGAAGATCTTCGGGCCCATACGTTGGCCTCGATGGAGGTGATTGATGCCGTGGCAATTAATGAGTGGCCCACGGCGGTTGAGACTATCAAGAAACTGAGGCCCGACGTATATGTCAAGGGTAAGGACTATGAAGATGTTTCCGATGATGTCACGGAAAAAATAGCGGGCGAGAGAGAAGCGGTAGAACAGAATGGTGGTCGCTTGCATATCACCCGCGAAATCACCTTCAGTTCCTCGAACCTCATCAATTCCCGCTTGAGCTCATACCCGAGAGAGACAGAAGATTGGCTGTCCGTATTCCGGAACAAGTACTCTGAAAGGGAGATCCTCGATAGTTTTACTAAAATCGAAGGTCTCCGTATTTTGGTGGTCGGGGAGGCGATCCTCGATGAGTATGTTTTTTGCGAAGGACTGGGGAAATCATCCAAGGATCCCATTTTAGCTTTCCATGATCGTGGTTTAGAGCGGTATGCGGGTGGATCCACGGCGGTGGCAAACCACCTATCGACTTTCTGCAAAGAAATTACATTTGTTAGTGTTGTTGGTGATCTCTCGGAGGATCAGGACTTCATTCGGGGGGCACTTGGTGACAATGTAACCCCGATTTTCATCGAGCGAGCGTCAGCGCCAACCATCACAAAACGGCGGTTCGTTGACACGCATACCAAGGCCAAACTCATTGAGATCTACGAGATGGCGGATGATGTCATCCCCCGGGAAACCGAGGCTGAGCTACTATCTGTTTTGAGGGATGAGATTACAGACCACGATCTTGTCGTCGTCGTCGACTATGGGCATGGAATGATGACGGATTCGGTGATAAAAAAAGTTTGCGAGAAGGCTCCTTTTCTCGCCGTCAATACCCAGCACAATGCGGGCAATCGTGGTTTCAATACCATCGCCCGGTATCCCAAAGCAGACTACGCTTGCATGAATGGTTATGAATCGGCGATCGAGAGTCGGCTCCGGAACGTGCCTACGCAAGATCAAATTGCGCAATTAAAGGGCTCAGTTAATTGTTCAAAAATAACGGTAACCCTCGGCAGTGAGGGGAGTATGCACTTTTATAATGAAGGCGAGAGCATTACTGCACCCGCGCTCGCGTTTCGTGTCGTCGACAGGGTCGGAGCTGGAGATGCCGTCCTCGCCTTGACCGCCCCCCTCGTCTACGCCGGCGTTCACTGGGAGATTGTCGCTTTTGTTACCAATGTCGTTGGGGCGGAAGTCGTTGGTAATCTAGGAACTGGAGATCACTTACACCGGAGTGGGCTGCAAAATCATATTCGCTCTTTGCTAAAGTAGAGGAAAACTGACGTTATCAATCATTTGATAAGTATTCCTGGGCACCATAATATCTAAATAAAGAAAACTCGGTGACGTGATGAAATCTGACAAGTCCCCAAAAATCCAGTCTGTTTTAGTAACCGGCGGCGGCGGCTATGTGGGAAGCGTGCTGGTGCCCAAGCTTCTCTCTCAGGGTTATAAAGTAAGGGCCCTGGACCTCTTTATTTATGGTCACGACGTGCTAGACGCTGTTGCGGGGGACTCAAACCTGGACATTATTACGGGCGATATTCGCGACAATTCGACGTTGAAATCTTCGGTGGAAGGATGCGATTCTGTTATTCATCTTGCCTGTATTTCCAACGATCCCTCATTTGAGTTAAATCCTGAGCTCGGTAAATCGATTAACTACGATGCCTTTATCGACTTGGTCGATGTGTCTAAAAAGGCCGGTGTGAAGCGATTCATCTTTGCATCTTCCTCGAGCGTTTACGGGATAAAAGACGAGCCGGAGGTAACAGAGGATCTCACTCTCGAACCTCTGACGGACTACTCGAAATACAAAGCAATGTGTGAAGATGTCCTAATGGACGCGCGGGAGGAGGGTTTTGCTACGCTGATCCTCAGACCGGCGACCGTGTGTGGATATTCTCCCCGACAAAGGCTCGACGTGATTGTCAATATACTCACCAACCATGCCGTCAATAAACGGAAGATTAAGGTGTTTGGTGGAGAACAGAAGCGCCCGAATATTCATATTGAGGACATGACGGATTTATATGCGAAGTGTCTAGAATTTACGAACGAGGCGATCGATGGAAAAGTCTTTAATGCCGGGTACGAAAACCAGAGAGTGAACGAGCTTGCGGACATGGTTCAGGGCGCCGTGGGCGACGACATTCAAATCGAGTGGTCGTCGACAGACGACAACCGATCTTACCATGTTTCCTCAAGGAAAATTCGCGAGGAATTGGGCTTTGAGCCGAAACATTCCATAGAAGAAGCAATCAAAGATTTAGTCGGTGCTTTTGACCAGGGCTTACTGCCGGAGTCGATGAAAGACGAGCGATACTATAATATCCGTACGATGCAGAAAATTGGCATGAAGTAGTCTGAGATGAGATCTCAGTACGATACCCCCCCATTGGACTCTCGTTCGATCAAACTGCGCCAACTCGTCATCGATGCTCTTGAGGGAGGAAAACGGGGACACATTGGTTCTTCTATGTCGTTAGTTGAGATATTTCGGGTTCTGTACGATTACGTCCTCAAGCACGATCCTCGTAATCCTGGGTGGGATGAGAGGGATCGCTGTATCCTCAGTAAGGGGCATGGGTGCCTGGCTTTATATGCTATCCTTGCCGACGCTGGATATTTCCCGGCAGAGGACTTGGCCAGTTTTTGTCATTTGGAGAGCAACCTCGGTGGACACCCGGAGCGGGGAAAAGTGCCTGGCGTGGAGGCCTCGACCGGTAGTCTGGGACATGGCTTATCTGTTGGCTTGGGTATGGCGCTGGCAATGCGGATCCGCAACAAGACCTCACGTGTGTTTGTTATCATGGGAGATGGTGAAATAAACGAGGGCTCTGTATGGGAGGCTGCAATGGCTGCTGGCAAGCATTCGGTGGGAAACCTAGTAGGCCTTATTGACTATAACAAGATTCAATCGTTTGGGTTCACGCGGGACGTGCTTGATCTCGAACCCCTGGCGGATAAATGGCGGAGCTTTGGATTTCATGTTCAAGAAGCGGATGGCCACGCTGTCGAGCAACTAAAATCTGTGCTCAGAAATACGGCTGACGACACTGGCCAGCCGCACATTATTATTTGCCATACGGTAAAAGGGAAAGGCATTTCCTTCGCCGAGAATGATCCGGCCTGGCATCATAAGTCGAGTTTGCAGGACGAGGTGATTGCGGATATGCGGCGCGCTCTGGGGGTGAATTGAGATGCGGCGCACAAGTTTACATATGGTCCATGAGCTCGCCCATCAGGATGCGCGGATTATTTTTATCGGCAGCGACCTTGGTCCCGGCACGATGGAAGATTTTAAGGCCGAACATCCCGACCGCTATTTCATGGAAGGTGTCGCTGAAATGAACTTGATCGGGATGGCGGCCGGCATGGCGCTAGAAGGATTTGTCCCCTACGTGAACACCATTGCCACTTTCCTAACCCGGCGCTGTTACGAGCAGGTCGCCATTGATATTTGCCTTCACAATCTACCCGTCCGGATGCTTGGTAATGGAGGTGGGTTGGTTTACGCACCTTTAGGACCCACCCATTTGGCAACCGATGATATCGCTATTATGCGGGTGCTTCCGAACATGTGTGTCGTGGCACCTTCGGATGCGGAGGAGATGCGTGCGTTTATGTTGCAAACACCGGATTATCCAGGGCCAATATACATTAGGCTTGGGAAGGGGAATGATCCGGTAATTCATGAACCCGGAAATGAATTTGTCATCGGGAAGGGCATCATCAAAGCGGAGACGAGTTCGGCGGTTTCTGATGCACTTTTGGTCAGCACGGGTGTCATGACGCGCCGATGTTTGGAAGCAGCAATAATTCTTGAAGAGCGCGGCGTTACTGCAACCGTCCTTCACCTTCCAACTATCAAACCGCTGGATGAAGAATTACTTTTAATCCTCGCCCAGAAAGCGAAATTGGTTGTGACGGTTGAGGAGCATACGGTGATCGGCGGGTTGGGAAGCGCGGTACTTGATTGCCTTGCTTTTGAACTTCGGAGAGAGATGCCGCAAGTTTTAAGGTTGGGTCTTCCAGACAAGTTCGCCGAAGTATACGGATCTCAGGACCAGCAACTCAGCCAGTTTGGGTTGGACTCTAACGGAATTGTGCGCGAAGTCGAGGGTTTCCGCGAGGCTGAAGTCGCCCCCGCCTTTGCCAGAAGTATCAGATGAACGAACCTATCACGAACTATCTCAGTACTGCTATCCTTGCGACAAAGTTGGTTTCCTGTCGATTTAATATTCTGCATGGTGGCTCATTGGTTAGTCAGGCGAAGATGCGCTGGGACTCGAGCTTCGCGCCGGAGTGGTTGCGGATTTTCGGATTTGAGCCGGACACCGATCGCGCGAAGATATTTGGCGCAACACGAAGCTCTGAGGCAGCTGAGCGTCACGTGTACCACAAGGCGCTGTGGAGTCATGAAACCTCGGTCACACTCCGAATCAGTGAAATGCTCGGGGCCAGCAGCGTGTTCCAGCACAACTTTGATGAGATCAGTCGGTGGTCCGAATTCAATTTAGGAAAAGATATCGAAAAGATTGAAGTTGAAGCTGCGAGTGCAGATGACTGGGCACGGTATACCGGTGTTGACTATATGGATTTCGCTTATCTGAATGTTGAAGGTTCGGAGTTAAACGTTTTAAAGGGAATGGACCAGCTGCTTAAAGGCATTGTCGGTGTTATCGCAGAAGTTAATTTAATTCCAACCTACTTTACAGGGGCGCCGGTGTTTGCGGACGTAGACATACATATGCGGTCGAGAGGGTATAGTCTTTTTGGGTTCTTACCCGGTATGCAGTATGTGGGCAGGAGCGCTTCCCCCGTCAACACATTGAAACCGACCATGGCCGGCAACTTAGTGGAACACGATCCGTCCCGTGGCCGTCAGATATTTCAGGGTAAGGCGATTTATTTCCGGGATCCCCTCAGCTCGCGTTGGGAGGGACAGCATTCTGCAGTAAAAGTCCTCAAGCTTGCCTGTTTAGCGGAAGCCTATGG
>MDTB01226806.1_pt1 | contig 16084 bp, 18 predicted proteins | sample 811161 | NCBI WGS metagenome assembly MDTB01 (sample SAMN05326650, study PRJNA326480) | marine metagenome | isolation source: seawater | place: Mediterranean Sea | collected 2009 | reverse complement strand
GCTTACAAACACAAAGGTAAGCAATATGTTGGTATCCTATCAGGTGTTGGTGGATGGGCTGGAATTGGTCTAGCTGCTGGTCTTACTGATCCAACTGCAGGTCTAGGTGCTGTTGGTGCATACTCTGCACTACACAACCACACTGCTCTTGGTGGTGTATTAACTGTTTTCTCTCTACCGTAGTAGTGAAACAGTAAATCGTTTAAAAGGCTTGAGCTTAATAGCTCAAGCCTTTTTTTTTGCTAAAATCTATAAAAGTGTTGCCATTTAGGTAGAATTTACAATATAAATAAAGAGTATTTTTTAAATGAATTAATATAGGAATTAAAACATGATCTTAAATAAATTTAATATTATTTTAGCCTCAGTTTTTTTTGTTGTTAGTTTTAGCGCAAAAGCTATACCAACCCCAGAGGCAGTTGAACCACAATATGATGACGATGGTAATCCCACCTACACTATTAAATATGGTAAAGGGGATAGATTGAAGGATGATGGTACTCCCTTGAATCTTATTCAAATTGAATGCCAAAAGAAAGCTGTTGATTTTGTTACAGATGAAGAACTTGATCAATGTAGAGAAGACGATAGCTTAGTTGAAATGAAATATGGTTGGATGGACTTCGCTACATATAAAGGTTGGAGAGCATATCATGCTGAGTGTCATGTTTGTCATGGACCAGATGCAATGGGAAGTACTTACGCTCCATCACTAATGGAATCCGTAAAAAATGGTTTGTCTTACGATGATTGGTTCAACGTTATCATAAACGGCCGTGGTGAAGCAGAAGGTGCTCAAAAAGGTAATGTTATGCCTGCTTTTGGAACTAATACAAATGTTGCCCCACATGTTGAAGATATGTTCAGATATGTTAAAGCACGAGCAGATGGTAAAATTAGAAGAGGTGTGCGACTACCTAAACTTCCAAAATTCAAAGAAGAAGATTAATGTATAGTTGAGATTGCTAAGAACAGTCTCAACAAACCCTTTTATGAATTTTTTTGTACTAGCTTTCATAGTCCTGTTAGTGTTTAACACCTCTTACAGTAGAGAATCTGCAATAGAAGCAGTAGACACCAACAATTTGAGAGTTTGCGCCGACCCATCCAACCTACCATTTTCCAACGAAAAACAAGAAGGTTTTGAAAATGAAATAGCTCAACTTTTAGGTAAGAAGCTTGGTATTCCAGTCGTCTATGAATTTTTTCCTCAAGTTATTGGTTATGTAAGAAATACTTTAAATAAAAAAAAATGCGATGTAATAATTGGAATTACAGCTGGAAATGAACTTGTCCTAAATACAAATCCTTACATGCGCTGGGCATACGGAATGGTTTTCCTAAAAGATAATGGTATTGAGGTGGATAGACCCAATCATCCTCAACTAGCAGAACTCTCAATTGGTGTCCAAGCTGGCACACCACCAACATTTGTTCTTCAAAGGTACAACTTAATGGGTAGAGTGCGTCCATATAACCTTACATTTGATCCAAGAAAAGCTGTGATTGGTGAATCTATGATAGAGGATCTTCTAGACGGTTTGATTGATATTGCATTCATGTCCGGACCAATCGCTGTTCACTACTTAAATAAAAAAGGATACGACAAAAGTAAATATGTTTTTATGCCACTTGAGACTACGGATCAAGGGTGGGGTAGAATGGATTATTACACTACTATGGGGGTTAGAGATGGAGAGACTGATTGGAAGAAAAAAATTAATAAGTTTATTAAAGAAAATCAAAAAGAAATAGACCAAATACTTGCAAAGCACAATATTCCAATTCTAACCTTAAAACCTGGTAAAAGGAAAAAGAAAGATAGCACAACAGATGCTCTAATTAAGGGAAGAGCGCCAGTTAGATGACGTATATTATTAGCTTGCAGACGTGATAAAAATCTAAACTTAAATTGGCGAATTAAATCTCACACCATAACGTCTATATATAAATTCTGGGGGTGCTCTTCTGGCCTCCTCAGCAGCCATTGAAAATATCTCATTATGTAATGGAGAAATTGAGCAAGCAGGGTCAGTGTTTTTTGCATCTCCTGTCAACGCCATAGCCTGACAGCGACATCCACCCCAATCAATTTCTTTCCTATCACAAGACTTACAAGGCTCAGGCATCCATTCAGTTCCTCTGTATAAATTAAATGCTTTAGAATTTTCCCAAATCCATTTCAAGCTATTCTCTCTAACATTATCAAATTTTAAATGAGGAATTGTTTCTGCTGCATGACATGGCAATACATCTCCCTTAGGATTCATATTTAGGAACCTACGTCCCCAACCTCCCATACAATTTTTTGGATGTTTAGCATAATAGTCAGGTATTACATAATCAATAACTAATTTGCCTTTTAAATCTACCCTAGCCTTTTCGACTATTTCAGTTGCATGGTCAAGTTGTTCAGGAGTTGGTATAAAAGCAGCTCTATTTTTCAATGCCCAACCATAATACTGAACTTGAGCAATTTCGACTCTTTCTGCATCTAGATCAAGGGCCATTTGAATAAAGTTTTCTAGATTATCAATATTTTGTCTATGCACAACACAATTACATGTTAGGGGTAATTCAACATCTCTTACCCACTTTGCAACTTCCAGTTTTTTTGCATGTCCACCTTTATACCCCCCAATTCTATCTGCATTATCATTATCAGTATCTTGAAATGATAATTGTACGTGTTCTAAACCCAAGCTTTCTAGTTTTTTTAATCTATCTGGGTTTAGTAAAACTCCTGATGTAATCAAATTTGTATAAAGACCTTTTTTTGTACAATGCTCAATAATATCTTCTAGATCATGCCTTACTGTTGGTTCTCCCCCAGACAAATGTATTTGGTGCATCCCTATTTCAACTGCTTGATCAATTACTGACTTCCATTCATCTGTAGTTAGTTCTCCTGTTTTTTTTTCTAACTGAACTGGGTTTGAACAATACGGACATTGAAGAGGGCACCTATGAGATAATTCAGCCAATAAAGCAAGCGGTGCGTCAATGCCGTGTTCAGAGGCTTTCTTCAGGTTTTTTTGGTTTATATCATCCATTGTCTTCTATAAAACCTTTATCTGATAAATCTTGTAGCATTTCCTTAATATCCAAAAAAATAGTATCCTCAGGAGCTTTAAACTTTTTACTTAATTCATTAGCTATATTTTTCACAGTTCTTTTCCCATCGACAAGTTGTAGAATCTCAACTGCAATTGGGTCGAGTTTAACGAGTCTCTCAGGAGCAAGTATAACCCACTCCTCTCTTGCCTTGTTGAACCTAAACTTAACGTGTTTTGGAAATTTAGGGACAACATTTTCATTAATCTTCAATATATCTGTCATTAAAATCCTCAGGCAAAAAAGCACCTGGTGGAACATGCCCATTAATATAAGCATGATAAAGTGCATCTTGCTGTACCCATAAAACATCAGTTTTAAACTTCAAAGCCTCACAAACTGAATCTTGCTCACTTCGAGTTTTAGCATTTTTTATTGCATAATCTAAAACAAAGTCAGCATCATCAGTTGCTTGATCAACTCTTTTTTTGAAATATGCCATTGTCGTATCATTAACAAAGTCATAACTTTCCAGCATTCCAGAAATTCTTTCTTTATGAATTTTAGGAGCAAACAGTTCAGTTAATGAGGAAGTTACGCCTTCCAAAAGTGACTTATCTTTAACAAAACTTACATAAGCGTCTACTGCAAATTTTGTGGCCGGAAGAATTCCTTTGGTAGACTTGACATATCCTCTATCAAGGCCTAGCCCGTCAGTTAATTTATACCATCTTTCAATCCCACCCTCATCATCTTTTCTTCCATCATGATCTAATATCCTTTTAATCCAAATCCTTCTCAATTCTGGGTTTTTAATTCTAGACATTAACGCTGAATCTTTAATTGATATGTTAATTTGGTAATAATATCTGTTGAGTGCCCATGCCTGTACCTGGCCTTTGTTCAACATTCCACTATGTAGAAGATGATGAAACCGACAATTATCGTGATATCTTTCTTTTCCGATATCCCTTAGTTTCTTTTCGAATTCCTTTGGTGTCATAGGATGTAGTTCTTCATTAATTTTTTTTTTTAATACTGCATTATTCATAATTCAATCTCCATTCCATCATAACTAACTTGCCAACCATTTTCTTCAACAATTTTTCTTTCCTTTGAATTAGGTAAAAGTATTGGATTAGTTGTATTTATATGAATATATATCTTTCTTTTTATATTGAGGTTCCTTAGCGCCTCCATCGAGCCGTCATTTCCAGAATTATTCATATGACCCATTCTCTGTCCTGTTTTTTGTCCAACTTTAGAGGCTTCCATCTCATCATTTTTCCAAAGAGTACCATCAAAAAGTATCATGTCTGAATTCTTTATTCTCTCAGCTAATTCATCAGTCATCTTTGCGCATGCAGGTATATAAAAGAATGATTTTCCATCTTCCAAAGATGATATTTTTAGACCAATTGTGTCTCCTTCTTGAGTTCCAAAATTATCTCCCTTGGATTCATCTTCTAGCCAGAGAGCAATTTTACCAGGCACCTCAAATGCTTCGACTTGAATACCCAAACCATTCCCACCCTTATTTTTGAGTTCAAATTTTTCATTCATTCTCATTTCTCTTCTTTCAACATAATCGGGGTTTAACACATTAAAAATTGAATTCTCCTTGAGGACACTATGGACTCTCTCATGGGCGTATAGAGATAAGTTTTGCCTCTCTCTTAAAGTCAAAAGACCTGCGACATGATCAACGTCGCCATTAGTTAAAATTACTCCGCTTATTGGGCTATGCCTCAAATCGACTTTAGGATGCATCTGCTTATTTTTTAAAATTTGAGAACCAAGGTCAGGTGAAGCATTAAAAAGAAACCACTCATTATTATTAGCAGTTACAGCAATTGATGATTGAGTTCTTGAAGTGGTGCCATCCTTTCCGTTCCTTACAGCTTTACTAACTTCACTATTACAATTCCATTGAGGAGATCCACCACCAGCCGCCGAACCTAATACCAAAACCTTAAGCATATTTCTCCCCCAAAATAGTAGAAAGTTATTTAAAATTAATAGTCGCCCCTTAAGGCAAATTTGACTCAAGGGGCCAATTCGCTTTAACTAAGATTACTTCTCAGCGCAAGCGTATGAATTGATTTCAAGACCTACAGAGATCTCAGAAATCATTGGTTTAGTCCAAGCCATAATTTTCTCCTTTTTATAGTTTGGAACCCACATAATTGTGAGTTAAATTATTTATACTAATTTAAAATTAAAGTAATCTGATCTTCTTATTCATATTAAATTCATTTATTAGAATGAATCTAAATTATTGAATATAAGATAGAATCTTTCTAGCTTGATAACCTAATCTTTGCGTATTAAGAACTGGCTCTTCACAAATATACTCTGTAAGTCTAGTTCTTTGATCAAAAACTCTCGTATTCCACTCTAGCATTGAATTTGCTTCTATAAATTTTGGGTTTTTTTGATCAATCTTTTTCTTTCTATAAGATCTTATAAGTTTGGATGATGTACCAATTTCTTTTCTTATTAACTCCTGTTTTTCAACAAATTTTATTATCCCTCTGTACTGCCTATTCCTTCTGTCATTGGCTTTTTGATATAGGCCAGCAAATAAAAAGACTAGTTTTTCTTTTTGCTCTCCTTTTTTAATTAAGCCAAAATACGAGTACTTTTTTGCAAACTCTTCAATAAGTTTAATACCATCCTCTTCAAGTAAAATTGGATCCGCTAGCATATTAACATACTCAATAACATCATCATGCTTCCACCAATTCTTGAGTTGTTCATCAATTGCTGGGCCTTGCCAAATTGCTGTAATATTTAACTTGGGGTTATATACCTGATCACAAGGCCACTTTTTGGGTGGTGCTTCAGGCGCATTAGAAAAAGAATTCGTAGAACAGGCCAATAATAGTAGACCAACAACATATTTTAAAAAATTATATCTCATTTTTAAACTCCTTAATTTTTATTTAACAATAAACTTTCCAGTCATTCCTTTGCTTTGGAGCCCTTCAATCTCAAAATCAAACTCTCCTGTTCTTATAGGAACAAATTTTATTTCAATTTCTCCTTCTCTCTCAAGCTCTAAACCTTGAATAACAGGACTATCAATTTCAATACCCTCTACTTCGATAGACCTTATCCAAATATTTCTAAAAAAATCCTCTGCCTCAATTTCATACTCCTTGAAACCCATGCTTGAAATTTCAAGCCTGTAGGCTTTACCTGTTTCCAAAAGAAATTCTTTTTGTGACATTTCATAATCACTTTTTTCTGAACCTAATTTTAACTCAAGTTTTTTGGCTCTTATAGCTAAATCTCCCTTAGCAAGAGAAATTGAACCAAATATTAAAACAGCGAAAAAAGCAAAAAATTTGAGTTTCATTTATTTACCACCTTTTTTTTGTAAATTACCTCTTCCAGGATCATATCCTACAATTGAGAGAAATAAAAATATTGTAGTAAAAATAACTATTCCTAGAGCATATTCAAGATTAAATTGTGAATATAAGGCAAATCTTATTGATTCTACAGCATAAGTGAAAGGGTTATAAAAACAAACATAGTATAACCAAACACTTGTTTCTTCAATTTTCCAAAGTGGATAAAGTGCTGAAGATGCAAAAAACATTGGAAAAATTACAAAATTCATTACACCAGCAAAGTTTTCTAATTGTTTAATGGCGGAAGATAAAAACATTCCAAGAGCACCGAGCATTAAACCAGAAATTATCAAGGCTGGTAAGATTGTAAAATAACCGCTTATTGGTGGAATTATTTCCCAAAATGAAGCTATCAAAAGAAAAGCATATACTTGAAGAATTGACACGGTAACTCCAGCTAATAATTTAGAGACTAAAAGAAACCACCTAGGTATAGGTGAAACTAACATGGTTTTCATACTTCCCATCTCTCGATCATAAACCATAGACAATGAGCTTTGCATTCCGTTAAACAATTGAATCATAGCAATTAAACCTGGGGCAATATATACCTCATAAGTAATATAGGTTTCATAAGGAGGTATAATTGAAACTCCCAAAACAGATCGAAATCCTGCGGCAAAAATTCCGAGCCATACAAGTGGCCTGACAAGAGCAGAAAAAAACCTCTCTTTTTGATGGATGAATCTTAAAGCCTCCCGAAGAACAATCCCTTTAAAACATCTTGCATAAATTATAATACTCATAATTACTTAATTCCTACCAATTTGTTGAAAGCATCTTGAATATTATTTGTTTTTGTTTTTTTTATCACTTCATTCACATCACCAGCATCAAGGAGTTTGCCTTTGTCTATAATTATTACTTTTTCACCTTTATCAATTTCATCAATAAGGTGTGTGGCCCATAAAACTGCTAAATTATTTTTTTTACAAAGACCCTTAACGTGTTTTAAAATCATTTGTCTTGAACCAATATCTAAACCGACAGTTGGTTCATCCAAAAGTAAAAGTTTAGGTTTATGTAATAAAGACCTTGCTATTTCTATTCTTCTTCTTTGTCCACCAGATAAGGACCTAACCTTACTTTTTATTTTTTCAGTTAATTGTATTCTCTGTATTTCATCGTGAATTCTTGTTATTGCATATTTGGAGCTCATTCCATGCAAAGCAGCATGATATTTTAGGTTTTCAATAACATTCAAATCTAAATCTAATGTTGGTTGTTGAAAAACCACCCCTATGTTTTTCAATGCTTCAGTAGGTTTTTCTCTTACATCAAAACCATAAATTTTTATCGAACCAGAAATGTTATTATAGAGTCTAGTAATTAAAGAATATAGGGTCGTTTTACCAGCACCATTAAGGCCAAGCAGTACTGTAAAGTCCCCAGATTTTATATTAAGGCTAACTTCTTCTAAAGCCTGAAAATCACCAAATTTATGAGAAACATTTTTAATTTCTAGTGCTAAACTCATCTTAAATATTTAACCATTAAGTATCAAGACTTAGGGCTTATCACAACTCCCCACGGGAATCTTCCAACTTTGATAGATTTTTCTACTTTCAATTTTTCAACGTTTATAAATGAAACATCGTTACTAACGCCATTGGTACTTAAAAGAGTTTTTTCATCAGATGTCAATGCCATTTGCCAGACTCTTTGGCCAACTAAGAGATATTTAATTATTTTCTTTGTCTTTTGGTCAACAACCGCAATCCTATTTGCTGGACCTAATGCTACAAATGTGTATTTACCGTCAAGTGTGTGTTTAACCCCAACAGGCTGGATGCTTTCCTCATTAACACCAGGAATCTCAAAATTAATTGTATGAGTAACTTTTTTTGTTTTTGGGTTAATAACTTTTACAGTACCACCTATTTCAGCTGAAACCCAAACCTCTTTGTCATCAGGAGTAAACATTGCTACCCGAGGTCTTGCATCAACTAAAACATTTTCAACAATATCTAATGTTTCCGTATTAATAAAATGTGCCATATTTGTTGTTTCTGAGGTATTGACAAGCATTGTTCCGTCATTTGTTAAACCCATACCCTCTGGTTCAACCCCAACTGGAATATCATCAATTATCATTCTATCATTCATATCTACAACTGTAACCATTGCATCATCTTCATTTGCAATGTACAAAATATCATCCTGAGGTGATAAAATAAACAGTTCTGGGTCAGGCCCAGATGGTAAATAATACTTTAACTTCATACTTTTTGCGTCTCTAACTTCTACTCTGTCGTCATCTGATGCGCATATCAAAACAAGCTTACCATCCTTTGTCAAAATTATACCTCGAGGTCTCTGCCCGACATCAACAGTTTTGACAACTTTTCTTTTTTTTATATCTATAACACTGACAGTATTATCTTTCTCATTAGTGATGTATGCCATGTTAGCTGATAGATCACTTCCTCCAAAAAAAACTAATAAAGAAAATATTAAAAAAAAATACATAATGTTAATTTATTTAAGTTTTTAAAATTTACAAGTAGATTCGGGCTCATCTTTACCCATTGTATCAAGTTCACTGTAAGGATGAATATATCCCTCCTGAGGCGAAACAGATACCATTGACCTTGGAGATGCCAACAAAACAGGCTGGCGTAATTGTCCATTCCATGACCTAAATGAAACTTTGACACCTTTGTAAGCACCTAAACCAAATTTTTCACTAAGTAAATATTTTTGTATATCTTTAACTTCGTTACTTTCAGTTCTTGTAATTGCTTCTCCAAGAGACCTTACCGCAGTCCATGCATGATAATCAACCTCTGTCATCCACCTACCGCTTTCTCTTCTGAATCTATTCTGCATTTGTGTTGCTCCCCATTGCTCATGAGTTCTATGCCACGATCTCGGGGTCAATCCTTGAGTACCAACAATAATTTTTGGATCCCACGTTCTGTAACTGAGATATTCTCCAAACTCTCCCTTTTCATCAGCAACCACAATAACATCATAACCTCTTACTTTGGTGAAGATTGGTACTTCCTTTCCTGCTGTTCTTCTTAAATCAGCTGTAAAGTCCCATGTTTTTTCTTCTTTAATTTTAATATTGAACTTTTCTGCAGATTTTTTTAAGGCACTAGCATAAAGTCTGTCATTTTCATCAGGGCCAGTTATCAAAAACCATTTCGTCCATCTCTTTTTGACCAAATATTGAGTCAATGCGTCAGATAAAATCGAATAACTAGGAGGGATATGAAATAAATTCATCTGACATTGCTCATTTCTTAACGCATCATTTTTTTCTCGAATATTAAATATAACAACATCACTGTCTGATGAATGCTGTTTCAATAATTTTATTTCATCATAGTTTAGATCTACAACAAAAAATTTTTTACCTTTTTCCAGTAATTTTTTAAATTCAGTTTCTATATCTTCGCTTAATAAAATTCTATGAAATTCAGCTTTGTAATCATGCCCGACAAATCTTCCTGTTGTTAAATTATCTTCAATCGCCAATTTAATACCATAAAAACCTTCATCGTCTAAAATCGGATCAAGATTTGATAATACTGGGGGAATTTCTCTTTCTCTTGAAATAAAAACTATTTCCGTAGTCAAAGTGATTTCTTTTGAAAATTTTTTTTTATTTTTTTTTTCTCTTTTTTTTTTTCTTTCAATATCAGCCTTTTTTCTCTCTTCAAGTTGCTTTATCGATAATTCGCGTGTTTCCAACAAAGGGACAAAAAGAAAGGAAATTCCTAAAAATATAATGAAAAAAAGCTTTGATCTCATAATTTATCTTACTATAAATAAATTTTAAAAAATGTTAATCTAAAAATATTCAAATGAAGAAAAAAAAAATTTCTACCAAACTAATTAGAGGTGGTATAAACCGCTCACCATTCTCTGAAACCAGTGAAGCTCTCTACCTTACTTCAGGCTTTGTTTATGAAACTGCCGAAGTGGCTGAAAAATCATTTAAAGAAGAAAAAAATAGATTTATGTATTCGAGATTTGGTAACCCAACCATAGAAATTTTTCAAAAAAAACTATCTCTTCTCGAAGAAGCAGAGGTTTGCTGGGCTACTTCTTCAGGAATGTCATCATTATTTACAATACTAATGTCATACCTAGAAGCAGGTGATAGAGTAGTTGCAGGAAGAGCACTTTTTGGAAGTTGTCATCATATCTTAACTAAAATTCTTCCAAAATTTGGGATAGAAGTGCAGTTAATTGACGGGAAAGATTTAAATAAATGGGAATCGGCTTTAAAAAAAAAAACAAAAATTGTTTTTTTTGAAACTCCTTCAAATCCTTGTTTAGAAATGGTTGACATAAATGAAGTTTCCAAACTTGCTCACAAATCTGGTGCTTTGGTTGTAGTTGACAACGTTTTTGCAACTCCAATTTTTCAAAAACCACTTAAGTTTGGGGCCGACATAGTTATGTATTCAGCAACTAAACATATTGACGGACAAGGCAGAGTTTTGGGAGGTGCGATTTTAGGTCCCAAAAAATTTTGTGACAAATATATAAAACCATTTATCAGAAACACAGGCCCGTCAATAAGTCCTTTTAATGCATGGGTTTTACTTAAGGGTTTGGAAACACTTGAATTAAGAGTTCAAAAACAAGACGAGAATTCCAAGAAAATTGTAGATTTTTTAAAAAAGAATAATTCTGTAAAAAAAATATATTATCCTACAGATGAAAATTTTTCTCAGAAAAATTTGGCAAAAAGACAAATGTCTGGTGGAGGAAATATAATATCATTTGAATTAAATTTTGATAAAAAAAAGACTTTCTCATTTCTAAATAATCTTAAACTTATTGATATCTCAAATAATCTTGGTGATTCAAAAACACTCATTACACACCCAGAAACAACAACACATCATAAGTTGACATCAAAAGAAAAAAAAATATTAAATATCAATAAAAATTTAGTTCGACTATCTATTGGCTTGGAAGACTACAGTGATATAATCGACGATATTGACAATTCTATTAAAAAGGTACTTAACCAGTGAATTTAAAAAATAAAGTTTCTGTTTTAGTTGAACCAACTTATTTGGAAGATCATTCAGATCCAACTGAAGACTCATATTTATGGGCCTATACAGTTAGAATAAAAAATAATAGTAAAGAAACTGTTAAACTTATAAGTCGTCATTGGAAAATTTTTGACTCAAATGGAAGCCACAGAGAAGTAAGAGGTAAAGGCGTTGTTGGTGAACAACCAATAATTCATCCTGGTGATGAATTTGAATATACAAGTGGGACACCCCTAAAAACTAGCTCTGGTCTTATGCATGGAAGTTATCAAATGGAAGATTTCAAAGGAAGATCCTTTGAAGTCGCAATACCACCATTTTCTCTAGATATTCCCGACAATGAAAAAAGATTTAATTAATCGTGATTGATAATTTAAAATCTTCCTTTTTTGTAATTGGGAATTTACTAATTTTCTTTTCTATATTTTCACTAATACCAGGTCTTTTTGATTATATTTTAAATGGAACTGATTGGGTCGTTTTCTTTGTAATTTCCATAGTATGTTTTTTTACAGGGCTTAATATTTCATTCACTTTCAAAAAAAAAAATATTGATGTTGAAATTCTTTCAGCATTTTTACTGACATTAATTTCATGGATAATATTAACATTAATTGCATCTTTTCCATTTTATATTGGTTCTACAAAATTATCATTTGTTGATTCATTCTTTGAATCTATGTCTGGGTTAACCACCACTGGGGCTACGGTCATTCAGGATATTGATAACACATCTAAATCTATCTTGCTTTGGAGATCAATGCTTCAATGGTTAGGTGGTATAGGTATAATAGTAATAGCAATCGCGATTTTTCCTATTGTAAAAATTGGTGGGATGCAATTGTTTCAAACTGAATTTAGTTCAAAAAATGAGAAAGTTTTACCTAGAACTACAAAAATAGCTTCAGCAGTTGGACTTGTTTATTTTTTATTAACTATTATTTGCAGTTTTTTTCTTTATTCCACTGGTTTGGATTTTTTTGATAGTTTGGCACACGGGATGACTATCATAGCAACTGGTGGTTTTTCAACTAAAAATATGTCAATTGGTTTTTTTGATTCTGTTAGTACAGAAATTGTTGTGATGGTTTTTATGGTAATATCTTCCTTACCTTTTATATTAATTTTCCAATCACTAAGAAAAGGTAGTGGTGAAATAATTCAAAACTCTCAAGTACAATTTTTTTTGATGTTTTTAACAATAATGATTATTTTAGTTATGTTTTGGCTACAAAGACATTATGAAGTAGACTATCTTCAATCACTGAGAATTGCATCATTTTCCGTTATATCTATAGCAACTGGAAGTGGTTTTAGTACATATGACTTTAGTCTTTGGGGAACATTCACCACTACTTTATTTCTTTTTGTTATGATGATAGGTGGTTGTTCTGGTTCATCAAGTTGTGGTCTAAAGATTTTTAGAATCCAAATTTTATTAAAGTCTTCAACTACTTTGATAAAGAAAATAATCCAACCTCGTGGGATCTTTATACCAACTTACAATTCTACAGAAATTGATGAGGAAATACTTAGTTCTGTTACAGGATACTTTTTTTTATATTTACTTATTTTTGGTTTATTAACATTAATTTTGTCATTTGATGGACAAGACTTAATAACAGCTCTTTCTGGTTCTGCCGCTGCTTTGGCGAATGTTGGGCCAGGACTAAGTGAAGCAATAGGACCAGCAGGAAGCTATTCTACTGTAACTGATTTATCAAAAATTTTTCTTTGTATTGGAATGTTGATTGGGAGATTAGAGCTCTTTCCATTATTAATTCTTTTTTCTCCGCAACTTTGGAAAAGATAACTTAAAAATTTTGAAGACACCATAACAATATTGATTGGTGAGCATATAGTCTGTTTTGAGCTTCATCCCAAACTAAAGAATTCTTTCCGTCAATCACTTCATCAGTTACTTCACATCCTCTATGAGCAGGTAAGCAATGTAAAAATAAAGTTTCTTTATTTGTTACACTCATTAGCTTTTTATTAACAGAAAATTTTGCAAATTTTTTTAAAACATTATCATCTTTCTTAATACCCATTGATTCCCAAGCATCAGTTATAATTACATCTGCATTTCTTACTGCTTTTTTCGGGTCATCTTCAAGTTTAATATTTCTTATATTACCATTCGCAATTGTCTTTTGTGGTGGGAAAAAGCCTTTTGGACAAGAGATTGTAAGATTGTAATTATAATGTAGTGATGAATGAATCCAGGAGTTACAAACATTGTTTCCATCGCCAAGCCAACAAAGATTTAGATTATTTATATCCTCAAAATTCTCCTCTAACGTCATTATATCTGCTATTATCTGACAAGGATGACTAAGATTAGTTAAACCATTAATAATAGGAACTTCTGAAGATTTAGATATATCATAAAGTTTTTTTTCATTCGATCCTCTGTAAACAATTATATCAGAATATCTGCCAAGAACTTTTATTGTATCTTGCAAAGACTCTCCTCTTCCTAATTGAGTATCAGCTTGATCAAGAACTACAACTTCCCCATTAAGTTTTTTCATACCAACCTCAAATGATACTCTTGTTCGTGTGGATGGTTTTTCAAAAACCATGGCTAGTATTTTTTTTTCTTTTAAAAAAATTTTCCCGAAGTTTTTTTTTAGATTGTGACTTTGATTAAGAATCAAATGCATTTCTGCTGTTGTGAGCTCATTTAAATTTAAAAAGTGTCTGGTTTTCATAATTGTATATTTTTAAATGCTTTAATCATTTTTGTAATTGCTTCATCAACATGTTTTTTTTCAAGAATAAGCGGAGGTAAAAATCTTATTATATTTTGGCTAGCTTTAACTGTTAATAGTTTCTCTTTAATCATTTCCTTAATTAATATTTCATTACTCACTTTTGCTTCTAAACCTAACATGAGTCCCTTTCCTCTTAACCCAATAATTAAGTGAGGAAATTTGTTTATAATTTCTTGATCTAATTTAGTTCTCAAATATTTGCTAATATCAATGATATTTTTTAAAAAGTCTTTATTCATCACATAATCTAGAACAACTGAGGCAACTGACATAGCTAAAGGATTACCACCAAAAGTGGAGCCATGCGAACCTGGTTTCATCACACTGGCTGTTTTTTTATTTAATAAACATGCTCCTATTGGAAAGCCACCTCCTATTCCCTTAGCAATTGGCACAATGTCAGGTTTTATCTTTGCCCATTCAAATGCAAATAATTTACCTGTTCTTCCCAAACCACATTGCACTTCATCAAGTATTAAAAGAATATTTTTCTCATCACATAACTTTCTCAAACCTTGTAAACATTCATTTGGTATAACTCTTACACCACCTTCACCAAAAATTGTTTCAACCATAATTGCTGCTGTTTTTTTGTTAATAGCACCAATTAGTGCATCATGATCACCAAATGGTACCTGATCAAAACCATCAACTTTCGGACCAAACCCTTCAATATGACTTGGATTATTTGCTGCAAATAAAGAGGCTATTGTTCTGCCATGAAATGCACCTTCAAAAGTTATAATTCTATTTTTCTCTTTTAAACCTTTTTCAAAAAAATATTTTCTCGCAACTTTTATACTGGTTTCTGTTGCTTCCGATCCAGAATTACAAAAGAAAACGTTTGAGGCAAATGAATTAGACGCTAATTTATTCGCTACATTTTGTTGTCCCTTTATCTTAAAAATATTTGAACAATGCCAAACCTTTTCTGCTTGATCTTTAATTGCATTTACTAAAGCAGGATGACTATGTCCTAGACAAGTAACACCAATCCCACTAGTAAAATCAAGATATCTCGTACCTTGAGATGAATATAAATAAACACCATCTCCATGGTCAATCTCGATATCAAATGGATTATATACACCAAGTACACTCATTATTAATTCCTTAAACCATAACCTTTCCTGAAGATATAAATTGTAATTATTAAAAAGAATAAATTTGCTAACCCGAGTATTAAAAAACCTGCTACTAGATTACTATCACCCGTACCAATAAAACCATATCTAAAACCATCAATCATATAAAAGAATGGGTTCCAGGTTGCAATAAAGTGCCAAACCTCTGGAAGTCTCTCAATAGAATAAAATGTCCCTGATAAAAATGTTAGAGGAAGTATAATAAAGTTAGTAATTGAAGCCATATGATCAAATTTTTTTGCCCAAATACCACATAAAATTCCTAATAAAGCAAGCAACATAGACGAAAAAAAAGCGAAATAACAGATTATGTAAATATTGTATATTTTAATTGGTACAACAAAAAAAATTACTATCGAAACAGACAAACCAACAAGCAATCCTCTTGTAATTCCACCCAGAGAATATGAAAAAGTTAACTCAAGCTCTGACAATGGGGTCATTAAAATATCAACAATATTCCCTTGAACCTTTGAAATTAAAATTGATGAGGATGTATTTGCAAATGCGTTTTGCATTATTGCCATACAAATTAGTCCAGGACCTAAAAATTCTGCAAAGCTATAATTATTAGTACTTAAATATTGTCTATCTACAGAGATAGTAAAAATCAAATAAAATAAAAGAGTAGTTATTGCTGGGGCTAAAATAGTTTGAGCAAAAACATT
>MDTB01178575.1_pt1 | contig 16087 bp, 11 predicted proteins | sample 811161 | NCBI WGS metagenome assembly MDTB01 (sample SAMN05326650, study PRJNA326480) | marine metagenome | isolation source: seawater | place: Mediterranean Sea | collected 2009 | reverse complement strand
CATTAAACACGGCGATCTATAAATATGATTGGACTGCAAGTAACGATGGAGAACCGGCAAAAGAATTGAGCGGTGGGAAGCGACGGTTTTGGATAGCGTCAACGGAACCAATAAATGGAGTTTAGTTATCTTATAAGTCCATGCGACTGTGAGAGAATGATGCATATGCCCGGCATTTTCGTGTTGTAATTGATCTTCATATTTTGTGTGCGGTTGAAAACCGGTTTTATGAATAACGATTGAAAATAAAGGCAGTAAAAATTATGGAAAACTACCAAACTAGTGAAACTATCAAGCCTCTCGTTATTCTTGAAATCGCCAACAATCACATGGGAGACGTCACGCATGGTAAAAATCTTATAGAACAGCTGGTAAAAACCGTTCTTCCCTATGGGAAAAGTTTTGATTTTGGAGTGAAGTTCCAATTCAGAGATTTAAACACGTTTATTCATGATGATTATAAAGGCAGTGAATTAAAGTATGTCCAGCGCTTTGAAGAAACTAAATTAGACAGTGATGAGTGGGATGTTCTCTTCACAACTGTTAAGGAAAATGGGCTTAAATTACTTGCTACTCCATTTGATGAGCCCTCAGTGGCTAAATGTATTGAGGTTGATGTTGACTTCATAAAGATAGCCAGTTGCTCAATTGCTGATTGGCCGTTGGTTGAGTGTGTCAGTAAAGCTAAAAAACCGGTCATCTTCTCTACAGCCGGTGCTAGTTTAAGCCAAATTGATGCTATGGTATCTTTCTTCGATAACCGAGGCATCTCGGTAACACTTATGCATTGTGTAGGGCTTTACCCGACGCCTGATCAGGACTTGAATCTTGGTCAAATAGCTTTCTATAAAAATCGCTACCCAAAAATTCGCGTTGGCTTCTCGACACACGAAGATCCGTCAAGTTTAAATACAGGCGGCTACGCATTCTCCTTGGGAGCACGGGTCTTTGAAAAACATGTTGGATTGCCAAGTGTAAATTACAAGAATAATGCGTATTCTACGACGCCTGTTCAGTTAAGATCATGGATTGATATGACAGAGAAGGCGATTGCTTGCATCGGGCTATCACATGAGAAAGTAGAAAATACAAGAAATGAAATAGAGTCGCTAAATGATCTGAAACGAGGAGCATTTGCTAAGAGGTATGTCGCTGCTGGGTCAGCATTAGATTTGAACAATGTTTTTTTTGCCATACCGTGTTTTAAGGGTGGTATAACGGCAAATGACTTCTCTAAGTATTCGAAATTTGTGACTAAACGGAACATTGAAAAAGGAGAGGCATTAAGTGATACAAACGTTGAAATAAAAAACAACAGGGCAGATGTTCAAAAGATTGTTTGTGATATTCGAGAATTTCTAATTGAGGCACGAATCAACTTACCGGAAGGTGTATTACTTGAAATTTCTCATCACTATGGCATAGAAAATTTTTATTCCAATGGAATGGCTATGGTCACTGTTGTGAACGAGGAATATTGTAAAAAGTTATTATTCTTGCTTCAAAATCAGACGCACCCCGAGCAATTTCATTTGAAGAAAAAAGAGACTTTTCACGTTATCTACGGCAAATTAGAATTAGAATTGGATGGCGTTAAAGAAATTTTGGGTCCCGGTGAGACAAGAACAATTAGCCCTAAAGTTAGACACAAATTTAGAACTGACACAGGGTGCGTGATTGAAGAAATATCCACGACCCATCACACTGAAGACTCATTTTATAGTGACGAAATAATAAATAATAATAGCCATAGAAAAACTATGGTGAATTTTTGGCTTTGATTAATATCGTCGGATGAAAAAAAAGACATTATCAAATCATTTATTCGCTGCACTTGAGCAACTTGGACTAACCCGTGTATTTTTAGTGCCCGGTGGTGGTAATATGTTCTTGGTTGACGCAGCAGGCACCCAAAACAACATTGATGTGGTACCTGTGCATCATGAGCAAGCAGCCGTGATTGCAGCAGAGTATTACAGTCGGGTTTCTGGGAAACTTGGCGTGGCGGTTGTAACAACCGGACCTGGCTGCACGAATGCTGTGACAGGAATTGCCGGTGCTTATTTTGACTCGGTTCCAATTCTGATTTTAGCAGGTCAGGTGAAAACTTCTGACTACAATTTTGGAGGAATATTGAGGCAATCTGGCCCTCAGGAGATCGATTTTGTGTCAATGGTAGAAAAAATCACAAAGGTAAGCAAAACATGCTTTGATGCTGATGAGTGTCTTGAGGACTTAATTGAAGCCGCTAGGATAGCTATGCAAGGCAGACCAGGACCTGTAGTTCTTGAAATACCTCTCGATGTACAATCTGCTATAGTGACAAAAGGAAAAGCGGAACGGCTGTTATCACACGCTCATAAATGCCAGTCTGATGAGAAACGCTATATTGACCTTCAAGAGATAACCAATCTTTTGGTTGCTAACTTCGCTAATGCGGAACGGCCATTGATTATTGCTGGCAACGGAGTGAAAGCGGCAGGCATTACGCGAGAATTACGAAATTTACTGAAAAATCACAATTTGCCTGTTTCGTTAACTTGGCCAACCATTGATATTTTGCCGTTCGCGCATGATTTAAATGCCGGAAGATTTGGAAATGTAGCAAAACGCTATGCAAATATATTGATCCAAAGATCTGACTATATTCTTGTGTTAGGCTGCCGTTTAGATCCGGTTCTAACAGCCTACAACCTAGATCGCTTCGGCAAAAATGCAAAAGTTTTTGTTGTTGATATAGACAACGCAGAACTAAGCAAGCTCCCAGGACGTTTTACTAAGTTGAATTATGATGTGAAAAGTTTAGTTCCTGCTTTAAATCAATCGTTATGCGAGGCAGAAGGTTTTTTTGTAGATCAGAAATGGCATGATGAAATTAAGCGGTTAAAAAATTTATTTGGTAGTGAGGTTTTTTGTTTCAAGAAGAACACAGGTATAGAACTGAGCGTATACGAATTTGTAGAGCGTCTATCTCACTGTTTTGATGGCGGTGAAACAATAATTACAGGAAGTTCAGGACTCGGTATTGAAGTTTTTTATGCCCACTTTAAAAACAAGGAAAACCAAAGAATTTCTCTCACTACCGGTTTGGGTGCAATGGGATATGGTGTTCCAGCTCTTCTTGGTGCGAGTGAAGCAGTTAAAGGAAAAACATATCTCATTGAGAGTGACGGAAGCTTAATGATGAATTTACAAGAATTACAGTCGATAAAATCAAGATCAAATCAGATTGTGATTTTTATTCTGAATAACAATGGCTACGCTTCCATTCGAGCTACTCAGTTGAATTATTTTGAGGGGCGTTTGGTGGGTACAGGGAATTCCTCTGGATTAGAAATACCGGAAATTGAAAAAATAGCTAATTGTTTTGGTTTTGATTATTTGCGTTTAGATCAATCTTGCGCTCTGAACAAAACAATAAAAAGAGCAGTAGAATGGCAGGGTCAACTCATTTGTGAGGTTGTTTTGAAAAGTGATGAGCCTTTGTTGCCTAAATGCGGTGTGTTTAGAAAAGCTGACAATAGTCTGGTGTCAGCGCCGCTGGAAGATATGAACCCACTTCTTCAAATTGCTGAACAGCGCTCAATTATGGGTGAGTCCTTCGATGAAATTTCTGTGAAAATAAGAGAATAGTTTATATATAGAAATATTGTTGTGTGTGTTTGTCCTGGACAAAAAATTTGTCGATAGTCGAAATACAAAAAGGGGATAAAATGCACAAAATAGTGTGGACCTATCGCCTCTGCATTACTGCCTTATTTGAGAGGAATTAGAGGATGAGGTGTGGGATCTGTTCCTATCCTATTTCTATTGGACTTTCTCTTGACAATATGCCTTCTGCTGCCCAAGCATTTTGTGGAAAAGCTGTGGAGAGCAGTTGCAAGAGCCTCACCATGGATATTGCTGGGTGCGGCGCCTGTGGCACTGTACAATATGTTGGGCCTAACGTCCCGTATTATAAAAATACTATCAGGTCATCAAAATTCTCTGAAACATTTTTGGAATTTAGACAAAAACAATTTCATGGCTTTATCAACATGCTCCCGTCGAAACCTCTGAGCTTGCTTGAATTAGGGGCAGGTGAGGGTGAACACCTTGACATTTTTAAAGGACTAGGTTGCTTGACCGCTGGGATCGAAAACTCTGATGAATTGGTCTCACTTGCTCAGCAAAAAGGGCACGCAATGTACCAAGGGTTTCTCGATGGGAGCAACGATTTACCAAACTTAAGTGAACAAAAATTTGGTTGTGTTGTTTCGTTTAATTTTATTGAGCATTTGCCGAGTCCAAGAGCAAGTTTGCTTCAACTAGCTAGCCTATTAATTGAAGATGGTTATGGCCTTTTTGAGGTTCCAAACTTTAACATGATTGATGAGTTCAAATTATTTAATGAATTTATCCCAGACCACCGCTTTTATTTCAAAGAGGATACATTCCAAACGCTGTTGTCTTTGTCGGGATTTGAGATCCAGTCGATAGAAACCATTTGGGATAATTATATCATCTCTGCGTGCGTTAAAAAAAGAAGGGTCGCGGGTTGGAGGGGATATGATGAGGAACGAGATAGCCTTAAAGCTCAATTAGAACTTTTTTTTGAGTGCACAAATCCCGAACAGAATGTGGTGTGGGGTGCGGGTCATCAGAGTTTGGCGACAATATCAAATCTCAGATTAGAACAGTATTTGAGTTGTGTAATCGACTCCTCAACTAAAAAACAAAACACCTTTTGTCCAGGAAGTAGGCTACCAGTATATTCGCCTGACGTGCTTCGAAAGCGTGAATTTAAGAGGGTTTTGCTGATTGCCGCAGGATATAACAACGAGATACTGAGCACCATACGAGCTAATTTTTCGAGAGATTTAGTTGTTGCAATGTTAAGACATGGAAGGGTCGAATATGCAAAAGACAACAGAGTTGGATAAAGCTTGTTTGATTTTGAATAAGGTTGATGGGCGAGATGGTTTAGGCAAAAACCTGTATGAAACCATCTCCCGTTTAACACCGTCCGTATCTGTTGAACTGATTATAAGAGATTTGCGAAGAAAAATGACTTTATTGACCTGGAGAGATGACGAACTTTACGGCCCCGGATGGCATGTGCCGGGCGGTGTTGTACGATTTAAAGAAAAATTAATATGCCGAGCTGAAAAGGTTTTAGAAAAAGAAATTGGAGTAAAATCTGCAAAAATTAGCGGTCCGGTTGGGCACCATGAAATTTTTAATTCTGAACGAGATAAAAGAGGGCACTTCATATCATTTGTCTATAACGTGGTTCTTTACTCGGGCCTTAAGCACACTGAAAAGATATCAAATGATAAAATTTATGCTGGAGATTGGCGGTGGTTCAGCGTCTGCCCAGACAATTTAATACCCAATCAAGAGGAACTACGTCAGTATATAAATGCAGACTACTGAAACAAAGAAAATATTTGATCAATTCACTCATTCTTACTTTGAAAATGAGGTTGGGTTTTCAGCTTTGGCTCGCTCTTTAGGCGACCAATCCTTTTTCATTACCGGCGGCAGTGGGTTGTTTGGACGATGGATTTTATCATTTTTCAGGTGGTCGATTAAAAAAGAGCTTGCCTCTCCGCAAGTTACTATCCTTTCTAGAACATCTGTTCCTTCGCAACTCTCGGATTGGCAATTTATTCAGGGTGATATAACGGATTTTCAATGGGGAAATTTAAAGGTCGATTATACCATGCATTTGGCAGCGCCATCTGCGCAGGCGACATTCTTGGGTATGAATGAAATCGAAAAATTTAATACATTATCGAGCGGTATTTCGCGACTTTTGCAGTTTGCGCATGAAAGAACAATTAAAAGAGTTTTGATTTCAAGTTCTGGCGCTATCTACGGTGGCTTTGGTCCCGAGCGAGCGCTTGCAATTGCGGAGAATGAGAGTAATGCTCCTTTGTTCACGACACAAATGCAGGCCCTCGGTTTAGGTAAACGTGTTGTCGAGTTTTTTACCAAAGAATTTTGTGATGCAGGCTACATTGATGCATCTGTCGCTCGGTGCTTTAGTTTTATTGGTCCTGGTCTACCCACTGATTTGCATTATGCAGCTGGTAATTTTGTTGACGCTGCCTTGAATGGTAAAGACATAGTCATTAGAGGAGATGGCAAGCCGATCCGATCTTTTATGTATTTGGGCGATATGGTTTTATGGTTTTTAACTATTTTATTAGCCGGCAGGAGTGGCCAAGACTACAACGTAGGCTCCAGAGAACAAGTCAACATCTACCAATTAGCTTCGATGGTTAGGAATAAGTGTGACTTGAATTTGAATATAACTGTTGTCGGCGGTGAAAATAAGACTGCCGGTAACCCGATTAATTATTTCTATGTACCCGATACCAGTAAGGCTGAGTTGGATTTGAAGCTTGAATGCAAGACCGGCTTAGACAAAGCGCTAGATTTATACATTGATTACGTGAAAAAAGTTATGTCAAAGAGATGAAACGACATGACTTAAACTCAGGCACTAAATTTAATATTTCGTTTACTTACTAAATTTCAGCGGTTCAAATGGTTTGGTCGGCTCATAAGAGACCGTCCTTTGCAAAATGTTTGGGTTTTTGTCTAGCTTTTCAAAAAACGCGATGTTGTCCGGTTTATGTTTTTTTTCTGTAAGATAGAGGAGCTCTTTGGTCATTTCCTCATTTTCCAAATCAGGATGCAGAGCTAACGATAAAAAGATATAGCGTCTGGCTAATTCGAAGTTTTCTTGTTTCAAAAATCTTGCAGAATAGCGCAATGCTGTCCGAGCGTGTTTTTCAATCGCAGATGGGAATTCTTCTTGAAAGGCAGGTAAGAATTCGGGTTTAAGTTCTTGCACATATTCTAGAAACTCGAACCCTAAGCCGTACGCTCCGATAATTTCGATCATATAATTTTCGGAAAAACGACCATGATTATTTGAGTGAATTCTGGTGAATACCATCGGTTCTTTAATGTATATCATCGGGGTTTCGAGACTACATAAAAAATCGGTGATACGCTGCCCAAAAAAACTCCGAAACAACCCACGCGATCCAATTGGTGAGCCAGATGCATTGGGCGACTTATTGACACGATAAATTTGTTGAGAGCTAGATGGCGCAAGCGAAGCTTTCATGAAGAGTTTACTGAGTCCGGGTGGGTACAACACACAGCTTTGATTGAAAAATGGTGCCTCGTCTTTTATGGTCCCTTGTTCATCTACAATTGACCTGTGGGCCAGCAGAAATGAACTTTTTGGATATTGTTTGAACGCATCCATCGCTCTTTCAAGGAACCGTGGGTCAATGAAGTCGTCCGAGCAAACATTGATCCAGAAGTCACCTGAAAGATTTGATGCCCAAACGCGAAAGTTTTGATAAGCGCCAACGTTTCTCCGGTTTTTTGCCAAGCTGAAGCGACCAGGATATTTATTATCGTATTCTAGTGCGATTTGCCACGATTCATCTGTGGAGTCGTTATCAGAGAATAGTATCTCAACATTTGAATATGTTTGGTTCACAAGGCTGTCAAAACATTGCCGTAGATACCTCGCATAGTTAAAATTATGAACAACGACTGAGACCAAGGGATCTTTCAGTATTTTTTTTTCTTCCATGTCTTATCAATTCCATGATTTTTTAAGCAAACTACATACTTATTCATGGGTGTATTCCCATTCATTTCCCCAAAAATTGTTGAAATAATTTATCTTTACGCACCTAATCGCAAACTCTTGGCAAACAAAGTTTAGTTTCTTTAACAGATGGAATTATTGTATCCACTGTCCTTTTTTTAGTTGTTCTATTTGGCTATGCACTTCGGGAAAATCCTTTAGCCAGCCGCTCCAAAAAATATCATGCGAGACCTTCAATGCAATATTTTTGTGGTATTCAGCTTTTTTTTGTAAACCAAGCCGATTATATGCAAGCGCAGTGTAATAATGCCCAAAAAGATGATTGTCTTTTGCTTTAATGGCTGCAAGGAAACCTTGAAGTGCAAGTCTATAATTATATTTTGCAGACTTCAAACCAGACTTTTTTAGCTTCTTTTCAGCAATCTGAAAGTTAGTGTTTTTTACAAAATTTAGTTCTAGATTAATTTTGTATTGCAAATATTCGAGTCTCTCAGCCGTTAGCTCTTGTCTGTCAAGATTAGCTTTCTTGAAATCAAAATTAATAACATCGCCATTTATTAGTCCTTGAGCCACTGCTTGGTCGTATAACTCGCTGCCCGGTAGAGGTGTTGTGATAAAAATTTTAAACCAATCAGCTGGACACTTACCACTTCGTAAGAAATTTACGCTCTCTTCAATGTCCGTTTCATTTTCAAAAATGTTGCCAATCAAAACGTTACAATCCGTATATATTCCGAGGTCACGACAGTCTTCGGCTACCCTGGTGATGTCTGCGAGTCTTAGCGGTTTATGCATCCGGCGCAATGACTTTTCAGAGCCAGACTCTACCGACAGCAACAGTTGGGTAACCCCTGCAATTTTCATCTCTTCAAGAAGTTCACGAGTAACAGAAATTAAAGTTAAAGAGTTTTGAAAAACGACATTAAGTTTTAAAGCTCCAATAACTTTTACAATTTCTAAAGCTCTTTGTTTGCCTTCTCCACCTTGGCCCATGAAATTATCATCTTGGATAACAATTGTTTTGGCTCCATAGACGTCCCTCAAACTTTGAAGGTCTTCTTTTACACGCTGTATCGAGTGAAATCTCATCTTCCTTCCATTAATTTTATGTGACGCGCAGAAATTACACCGATATGGGCATCCGCGGGATGTCATGTAATGAAAGTTATTTGCTTTTTCATAAACCCCAGCGTAGGCCGTAAGCGCAGGATTTAACGCGTATTCATTTTTATCAACAAGGGCGTAGTCATACATTGGTATCTCATCTAAGTCCCAAATATAGTCAGTTTTGAAGTGAAAAGATGGTTCGTCCTGTTGACACCGACTAATCCAAGCCGGATCTTTTTTGATATGCAGTAGTTTGTCATTCGCCTCGATTAATTTCAAAAATGGTATTTCACTCTCAGCAAAGCCAATTCCGTCAAGAAAGGGACTGTCATTAAAAATTTTCTGATAGCATGTTGTTGCTATTCCACCACCACAAAGTAGTAACGCGCTTGGAAATAGTTTGCGAAAAACTTTCTGTAAAATGAGAAGGTTATCATAGCTCGGACCAAACAACACTGAAGTGCCAATTATTGTTGGAGAGAATTCTCTCCATAGAGCGCCTGATTTCCTATCGGTGCCATCTGATAAAACATCCTCAAAGAAGGGCTCAAAGCTTTCCTCATTCCATGTCCATTCCTGGAGAAGGTTTAACTCTACATTAAAATCAAGAACTTTAATTTTTGGAGGGTCAGGTTGTGACATTTTCTTAAGATAAGCGCTGATAGACAAAGGTCCTAGTGGCATATCTGTTAGAACTGCTCCAAAGGTTTGACCACTCTCTCTTACCTCATGACGCGCGTTATAGCTTGGTTTTATGAAATCTGCAAATTTGAGATGAGGTGGAATAACAAACAATATTCTTTCCATAATCAACATCACCAATACTTTTTTGTAAGAATAGATCTGGGATAATTTCTTGCGCACTGAGCAACGTGTTATTTGAATAACGACCGTCTTTTTATACTCTTTAAATTATTTAATCGCTGAATTTAAATTCTTTTGGGGTTGTATTCCTGGCTTCACTTTTGCTCGATCAAGCCCCATGCATATGTCGCAAGCCGCAAGTGGTTCCGTTCTGAAAGTAAAATCATGAATTTTCTGATTTATGGTTTGGTCACCAGAATTTAGAAGATCAACATAATCGCTGTTGGGTGTTTCTATGTAGCCTAACTTGTCAACCATGGCTGAGAACACGCAACGATATAAACGGCCATCTCTCACATGATTTGTCAGATACTGTGAACACTCAATGAAACGAGTTCTATTAGTCACGTAGTCTCTATTTTGTTTTGGCAAGAGACCTAACTCAGTCCATTGTTTTTCGCTATAGTCTTGATGGTAAAATACAACTCCTTCCTTTTCACATTCCCTGAAAAGTTCACTCATTTTTCTTGAAACAACCCCATAGTCCGATATTTCCACCCCAAGTCCATATTTTTTTAGAACTTGCATCAACCCAGGTGGTGGTACGACTGTCCCATTTGTTGCGATATCGATAAACAAGATGTTCTCTATTTGAGATATGCCGTCGACGATCTTTGCAAATTCTTTATGCACAAATGGCTCTCCGCCCATCAGGCAGACGCGATATACATACTCAAAACTAGCTGCATATTTCCTCACTGACTCAATAATTTCATCAGCTCCAAAAGTCGTTGGCTCTCTATTTTGCGGCACAAACGCCATGCAGTTCTCACACGCAAGATTGCATCTTTCCGTCACTATCACCGTAAAAGATGGAGCTAGTTGGTGATTTCTCTGCAGTCCAGTGTGATTAAATAAATCGTGCTTATATCGCTCATATTTCTCTATATTAAGTTTTCGTTGCGAAAATAACTGTGTGTACAAAAGAACCACATCTGGCGACACAAATTTTATCTTCTTCTCTTCAACACCCAAATCGACCAACTGCGATTTTGCTTTTCGAACGTTCGCACCATTCATTAATGCTAAAATAAATGTTGCATCGCCAAACTTGGCCACGCCTTCTTCCGGTCTCAGCACTTCTCTACCAAGATACTCTCTTCCAAATTTTTTGACGGAATTATCGATAAAGCAATTTATTTCAAAATTTAGGTAATTTAATACACTGTGATGGTAAAGACCCGCGCGGCAGGCTCCAAAAATCACAACTGGCTCACTAATGTCTAAACCCAATTTATTAGAAATGTTATGAATATTTTCCACAGGGTTAATGCTCCGTAACGGATTAAATGGTCAAAAATTCATTGTCGAAAAAAGATAGCGACAATTCTGATTAAAAAGAAGAACTAATTTAATTGCTGACATAATGCACAAATCGTTGGTAATTCATGAGCGATGTGAATCTCCTCATCTTCAACGAGTTTTGGGAAAGGTTATTAAATGCATAAGCTAGATCTCTTTCACAGAAAAGCATATGAACTTGTACTTTTTGAAACAATTAAAAACTTTAAAGGTTTAGATCTTTATCCTGTTGCTCATTACTATAACGATGTGTCGCTTTTTGAGGAATTTTTCAGCCTTGTAATTGCAGAAAACACGGTTGCTCTTGACATTGGGTGCAATATAGGTCTTCACACAGATCTGATGTTGCGGATCGGCGCTGAGCGTGTTTTTGCTTTTGAGGCCTCTAAAACAAACATTGAATATTTGAATGAAAAATATCAAAGCGAAACAAAAGTAGAAATACTACCGATCGCAATTTCTAATAAAACATGCGAGATTACATTTTACGACAGTGATAAAGAAAATGGCATTACTTCACTTGCTAAAACTAAAGATATTGTAAATTCAAAAACGATTATAGAACGAAAGGTGAAATGCTTCCGGCTGGACGATCTTCCAACGATAGACTCACTCAAGAATATTTCATGCATCAAATTGGACATCGAGGGAGCTGATCTTTTGGCTTTGGATGGTGGCAGAAACGTTATCGATAAAAATAGGCCTTACATAATTTTAGAATTCGCTCATAGTATGTTTGATTACGAATATCATGGTTCTAAGATTACAAAAGAGACAGCTTTGGCCTTATTTGCAGAGTTGGGATATGTGCCATATAATATTTACGGAATTTGCATGCTGAATCCGAGCGTTTTTGCTGCATCTGCTCTAGTCGACACTTTCGACATGATATTGGTTCCTGAAGAGTGTCATGAAAATTGGTCAAAATATCTTTGTCCGCAGTATCAATATAAAATTTACGATAAATTATTTGAGCGAATAGAGAACCACGATATTTTTCCTGGATATCAAACAATGGTTTCAATGCCTCGACGGATTTATGACTTTGTTAATGCGAGTTCTGCAGATCAATCGCAGAAATATCTGCAAAAGTTACAAAAAAATTTATGGGCGATACTAGGCTCAATCGACGAAATTGAGCATCCGTCATTGCGTACAGAAGGTAGGAGTAAAACTGAGATCGAAAAAATGGATAGTGATTTAAAAGTACGGGGTAAATTGTTACTAAAACTTATTTATTTAGATTTACTTGACGCAGCATATGAACTTGCAATTAAAAGAATGACAGATAAAGATGATATTGCTAAATACAGCAAACTTGTCGAGAAGCGACTAACCGAAAAAATTTAGGGCATAGTCAATGTAAATCTCCAACGGCCAGCCCGCGGTTTATAGCTGCCTCCAATGTCATATTACGGTAGTTGGGTGCAGTGATCCAGGACCCGTTGCACGAATAACTGGTGAATGCGGCAAAAACCATCCCAGGGATTAGATCTCGCGTATGATATATACCGTCGTTACCACCCATATCGCTTTTGACCCAACCCGGATCAATCAGGCAAAACTCTACCTTGTAATAATCAGGCTCCTGAGTGATTTCCTGAACCATTTTGTTCAGGGCGGCCTTGCTACAACTATAGGCCAGTTCGTCCGTTTTTTTGTTGATTGCGCTGCTGGTGAAAAATATTTTTCCATTATCGAGGACTGACATTTTTTTTAACAAGGAACGAAGGAGAAATGCATTTGAAAATACATTTACCTTAAATGTTTTTGTCCAACCATCGATCGTGCCTTGTTGAAAACTTGCTTCATCTTTGTGAAGGGAAACGCCCGCATTACAGTATGCCAACTTAATATCTGGAGCGTCATTCTCAATCCATTTGCAGTGCTGTTCAATTTCGGAGGGACTCTCAAAGTTACATTCAGTTATGATTGTTTCAATATCATATTGTGAAAAATAACTTTTTAAGCTTTCACTGTTATTCCGCCCTGATCCATGCAGAATGAGATTAACGCCGTTCTGGGCCATAAACTTGGCAGTCTCTAGCCCAATGCCTCTAGTAGATCCGGTTATGTAACACCACTCACTCACACGAGATAGAGTCGCCGTCTCAGTTGCATTGAGTTTGTCTTTAATATTTTGATATGGTGTCAACCTGGAGGCTGTGGAGTTTGCTTTGTCATAATGTACAACTGTAATGTTCCCACAACCAAGATGAGCGAGTTGCTCTGCAATCTCGTCAAAATAGTGCAAAGTTATAATGACATGTAAATTTTTAGAGTTTTTTTTGAAATCTAGCTCGTTTAGGCATAGGACTCCCTTGAAACGTTTGCCCCAGAACAAGGCGTTTCTGTCGTAAACAAAATCTGGTTTAGAGCCAACCATATTTACTATCCGCTCAAAGTTTTGCTCAAGCAGTGTGCCCAACCCATATAGACATATCTTATTTTTACTTTTTTTCATTAGTGTGCGGTTCAAGAGAATGTATGTTCTCGTTTTAATACGCGAGCGTACAGTATGGTCTCGGCTGCGTACCCAGTATAATTTCTAAGAAAGAATTCGTAATCTGGGTTCAACCCCTTTATGTAAAGTGGAATTTCCCAGATTTGCTCTGCGTGGTGATAAACCGCAATACCAAGATCAGGCTTGCATCTTTGAATGGTCTGTTGAGCACCTTTCAAAGCTTTTAGTTCTTCACCCTCAATGTCCATCGAGATTAAATCAACTTCATCGTTATTGAGTTCACTGTCTAACGTAGTCACTTCCACAGAATCTGTTCCAGATTCACATATTCTAGCACCAAGACCTGATGAGGCAATAAAGTTGCACCTGCCTCTATGATCAGACACTGCTTTATTGGAACAAAATATGGCACTATTTGCAAAATGGCTTTTGAAATCGGATGCGGTAGCCTGCAGTCTATTGAGCATTTTCTCGTCAGGCTCAAAACAAAAAATATTTTGAACTGCTATATTTTGCTTCTTGAGCTTTCTTATGTTTTCGCCGTCATAGGAACCACAGCAAACATAGTTTTTAATTTGTTTGTCTGATGGGACATCCGAAGGGAAAAATTGTTCTGATACCGGCCGTTTTGGGAAGATTAAGCCCTTTTGCCTCGTATGAAGCTGCAAGAATCTGGCAAAGATTTCTTTGCTTTGTTCTTCGGCTATCATCTCAAATGCTTTTATTACTTCCCTCTGGTTCGCAATATTGCACTTGTTTGAGTTTTCTTGTGCTGTAACCAACTCGGAATGGATTTCAAAGAACTCAGCAAGAAACCAGATATTATTAAAACCAGCGGATAAAAGAGAGGTGCGTATCTCGTCATAAGTTTTAAAATTGCCGACGCAAACAATAATGTGGATATCTTTTTTATTCGCACATTGTCTTGCAAACTCTTGAGGAGTTTGTACATCAAGGCCGTGCCACTTTCCTCTCGAATGTTTTCTATCCACCACAAAAAAAGGCATAACATTGTGCTTAATCATCGCTATCTCATGGAACCAATGGGAGCACTCGCCAACGCCATACATAGCAACTGTACAGTCAGAAAGGCTTGAAAATGAAGGAACGTATTTGACGGATAATTCAGCAAAAATTTTGAACCCATCAAGGATTTCTCTTATTTGTCTATTATCCACGAGCACTGGACTCTCGGTTAGTTTTGTTTGGAAATTTTGTTATCGCATTATATCACTGTCACAAAGCTTGGTGCTTTGCGTCGTCAATCAGGATGACTTCCATACTACCATCTAATGAGGAAAAATTTAACTCCTTAAGTATTGAATCGAAGTGATATTGGGAAGTTACAACAAGCTTATCGGATATGCCTGCAAAAAATTCTGAATAATGTTGGATTTGTAGACCGCAAAAGTCTCTGCCAGTTTTAGCGATGCTTATGTCGAAAACGCCTTTGACATTCGTATGAGTTGGGATATTGGATAGAATTGATAGGGTCGCTAAACCTGCCGGAGCAAATATGAACTTTTGATCCGGATTATTTAAAATAAAATCAACAATATCATCGGAGTTCATCAGCAAATTAGGTTTTGCAGAGATGCTATCTAAATCAATGCTTTCGTCGACTATAATGTTATTTATTAAGGTCTTAGTTTGATCTAACAGTTCGCAACTCTCCTCTCTTACTTGATTAAGAAAACTTTCGTGAAAATGATGAGGTTTGACACCGCGTTTTAAAAATTTTGTGTACATTTTGGCGTAAGCAAGGTTTTGTTTTTTTGTATCCTTTTCCCGAGCTGTGTGCACATCATAAAAATCGTGTAGAAGCCATATTTGATGAGGGCTCTGTTCAATCATATCATTAACAAAGCCATTTACATCTTGGTCGTCGCAATTATAGTCGGTAAATATATATTTTGCTGCAACCCGTCCAGATGTTGGTGCGTAGCAGGCTGCGGCATATTTCCCGATATTTTGAATTACATCGATGTATTTATCTCGGAGTTTCGTATCAAGGAACGTTCGAGGGGTTCCTGCGTCAACTGATATAATTAACCAGCTAATTGTGCCATCTGACAATGCCTCGGATATCTCTTGGGAAAATCTTATAGCGTTTGTGTAGAGACGGGTCCTGATTTTGTTCTTCCTAAGTACATCGAGATATTCGCCGATGTTCTTGAGTAGACTTGGCTCGCCTCCATTAAAATCAACGCTTGCGTCAAACTCTACGTCTTCTGGCGAAAACACTGATAATACGTCTAAGGCTTCATAAACGGGCTTGTGGAAGTTGTCAGCTTTTGTAAAACCACAATAATTACAGCGCAAGTTACAATAGGAGTAGTGGGCTAAATCAATAAAACCTAGCTTGTCAAACGATACGTCTGCATATTTTTTTTTTACGACCTTTGTACACCGTTTACAGTCTACGTCGCTATCGTTGGTGTTGAGTTGCTCAAAAAGCCATCTTCTTTTTTGTATTATATCGTTCTTAGTTATATTCTTTGGCACCTCATTTGCTGCCCAGTAGTCTGGACTGTGGACAATGGAAAATGCGCAAGCAGTTATTGCATCTGGGCCAAGCCGTAAACCTGACTCAATGCGTGGGCAGGAACTAACAATTTCATCAGGCTCCCACTGTTTTTGGGAACAAGAATTTCTGCTTTTTGATTTTTTCATTTTGTCATTAGTCCTGTGGTTAGCGCTTTTTGCGTTGGTAAGACTACGCTCACCTT
>MDTB01172950.1_pt1 | contig 16087 bp, 15 predicted proteins | sample 811161 | NCBI WGS metagenome assembly MDTB01 (sample SAMN05326650, study PRJNA326480) | marine metagenome | isolation source: seawater | place: Mediterranean Sea | collected 2009 | reverse complement strand
TCTATCTATCTTGACTTTTATTTTCTCAAATTCAATTTCGACAGTACATTTTTGTAAGAATCCATTTTATTTTTTTTTAAATATTCTAACAATTTCTTTCTTTTATTTACAGCTCTCAGCAATCCAACAGACGAATGTTTGTCTTTTTTGAATTTTTTTATGTGTTCAGAGATAGTATCAATTTTTTCTGTTAGCAAAGCAATTTGAATCTCTGATGATCCAGTGTCTTTCTCATGGATTGCTAGTTCTTGTGCTTTTTTGTTCATTTATTATTTTTCCTATTTATTAGTTTGTTTTATTAAGTTTTCTATTTTTTCTGCGTACTCAAACGACTCATCTTTTTTAAAGAGTATTTTTGGTAAAAATTTCATTTCTACTTTCTGAGATAAAATTTTTCTTATTAAAAAAGAATATTCCCTAAGCACTTTGATTATGTCTTCAGCATCCTTGCCTCCCAAGGGAAGAACATAAGCTTTAGCAATTTTTAAATCTTGACTCATTCTTACTTCTGTAACTGTTATTTTGTTAGTCTCTAAATTCGGCACCTTAGCCTCATTTCGAATAAAAATCATGCTTAAAGACTGTTTGATCATTTCTCCTACTCTTAGCTGTCTTTGAGATATAGGTTTTCCAATTCTATCAGCCATTAAATTGACCTTTCAGTAGAAACAACATTAAAGGCCTCTATTGTATCATTTTTTTGAAAGTCCAAGTAATCTCTTACAGTAATTCCGCACTCTTGACCGTTACTTACTTGTTTTACTTGATTTTTTTCCCTAAACAGACTTCCAACCTTTCCAGTATAAATTATTGCACCATCTCTAATTCCCCTCACCTCTGAGGCACTCGTAATTTCGCCCTCAGTCACTTTTGATCCTGCAACCTTGCCAGCTCCTGAAACTTTAAATATTTCTAATATTTGTGCACTCCCAGTGATTGTTTCTTTAATATCAGGTGTAAGTAAACCTGACATTCTTTGCTTAATAAAATCCAAAACTTCATAAATAATATTATATGAGGAAATTTTAATTTTTTCATCTTCAGCAAGTTTTTTAGCCTCCTTACTTGGTTTAACATTAAATGATATTAATACTGCCTTTGATGCTTTTGCTAAAGTGACATCAGTTTCAGTAACCATTCCTATATCAGCTAAAATTATTTTTGGTTTAACTTCATCATGTTTTATTTGACCTATAGCATTTTTAATTGCCTCAGAAGATCCATGAACATCAGATTTTATAATTAGATTTAATTCCTGAGTTGATTTATCTGAAAACGCTGAGTCTTGAGTTGCAAAATTCAAGGGATTTTTTATCTCTTTCTTTTCTTGATCTCTACTTTCGCTTAATGTTTTAGCTTCTTTTTCACTATCAAGAACAATAAAATCATCTCCTGCTTTAGCAGCACCATTAATTCCTAAAATTTCAACTGGGGTTGATGGCAGTGCTTCATTAATATTTTGTCCTTTGTCATTTATTATTGCTCTAATTTTTCCCCATTTTAAGCCACTAACAAAAAAATCACCTTTTCTAAGAGTGCCTGTTGTTACAATTATTGTTGCAACTGGTCCCCTTCCAACATCTATTTTTGACTCTAAAACAACTCCTGTAGCTTTAGATTCAAAATCTGTTTTTAAATCTAAAATTTCAGCTTGAAGAATTATTAACTCAATTAATTTATCAAAGTTTGATTTTTTTTTGGCTGAAATTTCAACCATTAAAGTGTCTCCCGATAAATCTTCAGATATCAGTTCATGTTCCAGTAATTGGTTCTTAATTTTTTGTGGGTCAGCATCTGGTAAATCACATTTATTAATTGCAACTACAATTGGCACATTTGCAGCTTTTGCATGTTTAATAGACTCTATCGTTTGAGGTTTGACTCCATCATCAGCAGCTACTACCAGTACCACAACATCAGTAAGTTTTGATCCTCTTGCTCTCATTTCTGTAAATGCAGCATGTCCGGGCGTATCTATAAAAGTTAATTTGTTAGATTTACTTTCAATTTGGTAGGCTCCAATGTGTTGTGTAATTCCTCCAAATTCCCCCGATACTACATTGGCACTTCTTAAAACATCTAAGACTGATGTTTTTCCATGATCTACATGTCCCATCACCGTAACTATAGGTGGTCTATTTTTTAAATTTTCTGATCTAGAGGCTTTAATCTTTTTAATTATTTCTTCAGCTTTTTCCTCGCGAATTGGATTGTGACCAAACTCTTTTACTAGATATTCTGCCGTATCAGATGCTAAAGATTGATTTATTGTAACAGTTACCCCCATACCAAACAAAAATTTTATAACATTGCTAGATTGCTCTGCCATTCTGTTTGCAAGTTCTCTTACAGTAATTGACTCTGGAATATTTATATTACGTTTAATTGGTTTTGACTTTTCATTATTCTCATCTTTATTGGCATTCTTAAGCTCTTTTTGTCGTGCTCTTTTTACTGAAGCTAAGCTTCTTTCTCTTGTTTCTATCTCGTCACTTAAAGCTCTTGAAACTGTAAGTTTAAGCTCTCTTTTTTTCGCTCCTAGTTTTGATTTTTTTTCATTTTCCCCATCACCCTTTAATCTTTTAGTTGCTCTTTGTTCTGCGAGTTTACGTCTTTCAAAATCACTTGTAATTGGTTGTGTTTTAGGAGTAAAATTAGTTTTTACTGAACTCCCTCTTTTAAAATTAGATGAATTTGATCTAGATGCGCCTGGTCTATTGAAAGCTCCTTTTATAGGAGACTTAGAAATTTGTTTGTCTATCACTACAGTTTTTTTTCCTTGTGTTTTTGAAGAGTCGAAATCTCTAAAGGACTTTTTAGGTTTGCCAGAAATAGTAAGTTTTGTTTTTTTGTTTTCCATTTCTCATCTCTCAATCTTTGTAAATAATATTTCTTGCCGACATTATTAATTCATCTGCTTCAGGCTTAGATAGTGCAAAATCCTCGAGGTAACCTTGAATCTTTATTCTTTCACCTTTTACCATATCAAATCCACCAGTAAGTTCATCAGAAGCTAAATCAGCAAAATCCTCCAGCTTAAGTATTTTTTGTTCACCTAAAGTAACCAACATTCCAGGAGTTAATCCTTTAAGATTAATTAAATCATCAGCTAAACCTAAATCTTTAATCCTCTGAGAAATATCTTCCTGATCTTTCTGATAAAATTCTTTTGCTCTTTCAATTAATGCTTTAGCTGTATCTTCTTCTATGCCCTCTATTTTAATTAAATTTTCTGTAGTACTGTCTTTTATATCGTCAATTGAAGAGAATCCTTCAGCTACCAAAAGTTGGCCGAGAGTTTCATCAAGTTCTAAATTTTTAACAAAATTTTCTGTTTTTTCTTTGAATTCTTGCTGTCTTCTTTCTGAATCTTCCTGGTCAGTCATAATATTTATTTCATAATTTAAAAGTTTTGTAGCAAGTCTTACATTTTGACCTCTTCTTCCAATTGCTTTGCTTAAATTTTCTTCAGTTAGAATCACATCAAGCTTTTTTCGCTCTGAATCTACATTCACTCTCTGAACTTCTGCAGGAGAAAGAGCATTTGAAACTAGGATTGCGGGATCTTCTGACCAATTAACTATATCTATTTTCTCACCCTGTAATTCATTGACAACTGCCTGGACCCTTGAACCCCTCATCCCTACACAGGCTCCAACAGGGTCTAAAGAGGTGTCGACTGCTTTAACACATATTTTTGCTCTGCTACCTGGGTCTCTCGAAGATGATTTAATTTCAATTAGTCCATCGTAAATTTCTGGAACTTCTTGAACAAAAAGTTTTTCCATAAATTTCGGTTGTCCTCTAGATAGAAATATTTGTTGTCCTCTAGTTTCTCTTCTAACATCATAGCAATATGCTTTTATTCTATCTCCTGCCTTAATATTTTCTCTTGGTATTAACTCATTTTTTTGGATAATCGCCTCAGTTCTTCCTAGGTCAACTATCACATTCCCAAATTCAAGTCTTTTAATGATGCCACTTAAAATTGTATCCTTTTTATCTATAAAATCATTATACTGTCTTTCACGTTCTGCTTCTCTAACGTTAAAACTTATAACCTGTTTAGCTGTTTGAGCAGCTATTCTTCCAAAATCAAAAGATGGTAGTGGTTGTAAAATTTCATCACCAATTTTTTTATCTTTATTATCTTCATTCAAATTTACTGCATCCTCTAATTTAATTTCTATATTAGAGTTTTCTGGTTCTGCTGAAATTATTAACTTTCTAAAAATCTCAATATCTCCACTATCTCTATTAATTAGAACTTTAATTTCATTATCTTGTCCAAATTTTGATTTTGCAGCTTTTGCTATGCCCGTTTCCATAGAACTAATAATTAACTCTTTATCAATAGATTTTTCTAAAGCTACAGCTTCAGCAATTCTCAATAATTCTAATTTATCTGCTCTTTTATTTAACATTTTTAGTCTGCTCCAAAAAAAAATGGGCTCAAGCCCATTTTGATAGTTCAACAATGTAAATGCAATATAGTAAAGTTTCTTTTTAATTCAACAGAAACTATTTGGAAAAAACGGTTGATTTATCAGTTTTTTCCCATGAAAATGATCCGTCCTTCTCTGGTTTTCTACCAAAATGACCGTATGCTGAAGTTTTTTCATATATAGGATTGTTCAAATTTAACATTTCTCTTATTCCCCTGGGGCTTAAATCAAAATTTTCATGAATTTTTTTCTGCACAAAATTGTTTTTGTCCAGATCATTATCAAGCAAATCAACATATATTGATAAGGGTTTTGAAACTCCAATAGCATAAGCTAATTGAATTAAACATTTATCTGCTATTTTTGAAGCAACAACATTTTTAGCAATATATCTTGCTGCATAGGCTGCAGACCTATCAACTTTAGTTGGATCTTTTCCAGAGAAAGCTCCTCCACCATGAGGTGCAGCACCACCATAAGTATCAACTATAATTTTTCTACCTGTCAATCCACAATCACCATCTGGACCCCCGATGACAAAGTTTCCTGTTGGATTCACATAAAACTCATTTTCATTAAAACCATCAAGAAAATTTTCAGGAATAGATTTAAGCAAATAAGGTCGCAGTAAATCTCTAACTTGTGCTTGTTTAATGTTGGGAGAGTGCTGAGAGGAAATAACTACTGATTTAACTTTTGTTGGTTTTCCATTGATATACTCAAAAGTAACTTGACTTTTAGAGTCTGGTTCAATATTTTTTAATTTTCCAGATTTTCTATCCTCAGCCATTAATCTCAAAATCTTATGAGAATAATGAATAGGTGCTGGCATATATTCATCTGTTTCATTACACGCATATCCAAACATTATTCCTTGATCTCCTGCCCCTTCATCTTTGTTTCCAGAGGAGTCGACACCCATAGCAATATCAGTAGATTGAGAATGTAAATAGCTTTCAATTTTAGTCGCTTCTTTCCATGTAAAACCCTCTTGATCATATCCTATATCTTTTATGCAATCTCTGACACTCTCTATGATTTCATCTTTTTCAATTTCTGGACCTCGAATTTCCCCGGCTAAAACAACTTTATTAGTTGTAGTAAGTGTTTCGCACGCAACTCTTGAAAATGGATCTTTAGAAAGATAATTATCTACTACCATATCTGAAATTCTGTCAGAAACTTTATCAGGATGTCCCTCAGAAACTGACTCACTAGTAAAAAAATAATTTTTAAGATTACTCATTATTAAATCTATTAGATGAAAATATTAAAAAAATATACAATAAAATTAATATTCCAAAAATTTTATTTCCATATCTAGAAAATATTGTTGGTTGTATTTTTCTAGTTTCCTTGAGATCTATATATCCTGACTCACCAAAATTTACACTTTGTTCAACAATACCCAATGGATTAATTATAGCTGATGTTCCGTTGTTGGCTGAACGAACTAAATACTTGCCATTTTCAATAGATCTAAAGATGCTATGAACAAAATGCTGTTTTGGTCCTGTAGATTGACCAAACCACCCATCCTCAGAAATATTTACTATTAAATCAAAATCAGAATTTAGAAATAATCTTCCGGTATAAATTATTTCATAACATATAAGAGGTAAAAATTTAAGCGATAAATCCTTTTGTTTAATCTCAATTACTTTTCTTTCATCGCCACTTGAAAAAGATTGATAGTTATTAACTAACGACTTCAAACCAATACGATTAAGAAATTTTTCGAAGGGCAAAAATTCACCAAAAGGTACTAAATTTATCTTATTATATGAATTAAGTAGATTTAATTTATTATCGTAAACAGATAATGAATTAAAGTAATCTTTAGTTCCGTTAGTTGATGTTAAATTATTAATTCCAATAATTAGAAAATGGTTTTTACTAAAACTTTTCTCAAATAACCATTTATACTCAATTAAGTCCTCTTGAGAAATATCTGGAAGAATGCCTTCAGGCCAAATAAAAATAGTTTTATCATTTGGATTTGGATTACTTAATTTTATTAAATCCTCTATTACTAAAATAGAGTCTATATTATTATAAAATCTATCAAGTCCTATATTTGAACCTACAACTCTTATCTTATAATCATGATTTTCTCTAGTTTCTGTATAAAATTTTTCTTTATTTGATTGGCCATAAATATAAGCACCTATAGTCATGATAATAAAAAAAATAAAAATACCAATGTCTTTTCTTTTCTTTTTCAAAATTACAAACAAAGGACTTGAAAACAATGAAATACAAAATAAATTAAATCCATAAGTTCCTATCACTGAGGTGAAGCTCAAAATTTCTAGATGATTTGAAAAACTATAAGCGATTAAATTCCAAGGAAAACCAGTTAATATTGTACCTCTTACATATTCCAAAACACTAAACAGTAAAGAAAAAGTTAAAAAAGAACTTACAGTATTTTTTGGCTTTAAAATTTTAAATAAATAAGTAACCAGCCCATAAAATACAGCTAATAAAGTTGGTATTAAAATTATAGTTAAAGGAATTAAAAATTTGAAATTTTCATCAAAAGTTAAAGCAATAGAAATCCAATACAAACTGCTTAAAAAGTAACCAAAACCAAATGACCATCCATAGAAGAAAAATAGTTTTGAGCTCGAATTTTGAGAAATTTTTTTAATTAGAAATAATAATAATAAAGTGAAGGTTAAAAAATTTATCAATAAATAATTAAAAGGAGGTAAACTTAGAGATGTTGTTATCCCTAAAAAAATCAAAAAAAATATTTCAATATATAATCTCTTTTTCAATTTAATCTAATTGTGAAATAACTGATTTATATATTAACTGCTCTTCCTTAAACATTTTTATATAATCTTTATTTTTAATATGATTAAAATTTAATAAATGAAGAAATCCATGAATAAAAATTTTAATTAATTTGTCTTTAAATGCTTTTAAATTCTGAGATTTCGGCTTATCTATATAATTATAACTTATAATAATATCTCCAATATAAGTTACTTTTGATGTTTTTGATTTTTGATTGAAAGGAAATGATAAAATATCTGTTGTTTTATTTTTATTTCTAAAGTCCTTATTTAATCTTTTTATGTTAGCATTATTAGATAAAAGGACAGAGAGAACTACTTTTTTATTTTTAAATTTATATTTTTTTGGAAAAGATTTACAAATTTTCCTAAAAAAATGCTCTTTTTTTTTTAGTCTTTGAGACCAAGCCTTCTCATCTGAGAAGACATCAATATTAATCATTTTTAGAATAAGCTTTTACTATTTTAGAAACAAGAGGATGTCTAACAACATCCAAATGGTCAAAATCCACTACGGCTATTTCATTCAAATGCCCTAAAAGCTCTTTTGATTTAACTAAACCTGACATGCTCTTATTAGGTAGATCAATTTGGGTTGGATCTCCATTAACAACAATTTTAGAATTTTCGCCTATACGAGTAAGAAACATTTTAATTTGAGTATCGGTCGCATTCTGAGCTTCGTCTAAAATAGCAAAAGAATTTTTTAAGGTTCTTCCTCTCATAAAAGCTAAAGGTGCAATTTCGATATCGCCGATTTCAATCATCCTTTGTATCTTTTCAAAGTCAAAAAGATCATAAAGAGAGTCGTACAAAGGCCTAAGATATGGATCTACCTTTTCTTTCATATCTCCAGGTAAAAAACCTAAACGTTCGCCAGCTTCAACAGCTGGTCTTGATAAAATTATCCTTTCAATTTTTTTTTCTAATAACATTGTGAGACCTACTGCAACTGCTAAAAAAGTTTTACCAGTTCCAGCCGGACCAGCGGAGATTATGATATCACTTTGCCTTAAAGCTCTTACATATTCTTTTTGTTTTTCTGATCTCGGAATAATGGATTTTTTTGGTGTTTTAATGATATCTGTTACATTATTATTTTTTACTTTTTCGTTGATCATAAATTTATCCACAGAAGAACGTATATCTTTTTTTTCTATACTGCCATTGTTTATAAATTGATTAGCTAAAAATTTTATAGCATTTTTTATTATCTCATTTTTTTGAGAATTTGATTTTATAAGTATAGAGTTACCCCTAGAATATAAGCTAGATTGAGTAATTTCTTCTAGTTCTTTTAAATTTTTGTTAAACTCACCTACTACACCCATTAACAGATCATTATCATGAAAAATAACACTCAAGGAATTATTGTCTGAATAAACAAATTTTAGCGATATATCTATATTTTTTTTTTTTAATCCACTCAATTGCTATGCTACCTTTTGATTCAAATTATTCATTGCTAGTCCAAATAAAGTACTTCTATTACTTTTTTTAATTTTTACTTGAACAATTTTTCCAATATCTTCCTTTTTGCCATTAAAAATCACTGAAGTCATATATTCAGTGCGTCCAAAAACTTTAGATTTATCCTCAGATAAATTTTCTACTAAAACATTTAAAATCCTATTTTCTAAAGAAGTATTCATTTGAATTTGATTCTCAAATAATAGTTGTTGAATTTTTTCTAACCTTTTAGTTAAAATACTTTTATCTATCAATTTAAAATTTCCAGCGATTGTTCCAGGTCTAGGGCTAAAAATAAATGAATATGAGTTTATAAATTTAACTTTTTTAATAAGGTCAAATGTAGCTTTAAAGTCTTGTTCCTCCTCTCCAGGATAACCAATGATAAAATCACTAGAAAACTCTATTTTTGAGTTAATTTCTTTTAATTTATAATATATTTTAAGATATTCATTAATAGTATGTTTTCTGTTCATTAGTTTCAAAATTTTATTTGACCCGCTTTGGACGGGTAAATGAACCAATGGCATTAATTTTTTTGAGTCCTTATAAACTTCTAAAAGATCTTCTGTCATATCTTTAGGGTGTGATGTTGTATATCTTATTCTCTCAATTCCTGAAATCTTTTCAATTTCTAAAATTAAGCTAGACAGTCTATAATTTTCATTTTGATATGCATTAACATTTTGGCCAAGTAGAACAATTTCTTTTGTACCACTTTTAACTAAAGATTTTACTTCATTAATAATTTGATTAAATGGTCTAGAGTATTCTGGTCCTCTTGTATAGGGTACAACACAAAAATGACAAAATTTATCACAACCTTCTTGAATAGTTAAAAAAGAAGATGCTTTACCAGATTCATGTTTAATTTTATTTAAATACTCAAATTTTGAAATAGCATCGAAATCTGTTTCCTCTAATCTTTTTTTTTCATCAATTAAATTTAAAATTTTCTCATTTATTTTATGATAAGACTGGGGGCCTATTACAAGATCTATATAAGGCTCTCTTTTAAGCATTTCCTGATTCTCAGCTTGGGCAACACAACCAGCAACTATTACTATTGGTTTTTTCTTTGTTCTAAAAGATTTTTTTACTCTTCCAATATCATGATAAACTTTTTCTTTAGCTTTATCACGTATGTGGCAAGTATTTAATAGATAACAATTTGCTTCTTGATAATTCTCAGTTTTTTTAAAACCAATTCTTTTTACTATGTCAAATATTCTATTTGAGTCATATTCGTTCATTTGACAGCCAAAAGTTTTAATAAATATTTTTTGACTCATATTTTACTGGGATTTCTTTTTTACCCCATATAATTCTAATTTGTGATCAACTAGAGTATAACCATATTTTTCAGCAACCCTCTTTTGTAGTTTCTCAATTTCTTCATCAACAAATTCTATAATCTCTCCAGTTTTTATATCAATTAAATGATCATGATGACTTTCTATCATAGACTCATATCTGGCTTTACCTCCTTTAAAATCATGTTTTGTTAATATTCCAGCTTCCTCAAAAATTTTTACAGTTCTGTAAACTGTAGCTATACTTATCTTTGGATCAATTTTCGAAACTCTGTTATATAATTCGTCAACATCAGGATGGTCAGACTCTCCATAAGTTTCTTTAGAGTCAGAAATTACTCTTGCAATCACTTTTCTCTGGTCAGTAAGTTTTACACCTTTTGACAAACATTTTTGTTCTATAGTATCTGACATAATTAATTTTAACTTAAATAAATAGGATTAATCAAATTTTTTTTAATCTTAAATTTATCGCATAGATAGGGTACTTTTTCATATTTAAAATCATTTTCCATTCTAAAATCATCAAAACTATAGCAAAAATAGTCAGTTTTTAGAGCTACATGTATTGCTTTGACTGTAGATAATGAATTCCTAATACCAGCAAAACTTCCTGGTCCTCTATTTACATACAATGAGGAAATATCTTTTATTTGAAGGTTATTTATTTTTAAAAAATCATTAATCAATTTTGTCAATTTTTCATAATTGGTTTTACTATTTTCATGACTAACATTATAAATATCATTATTATTAATGATCATTAAAAAAATATTAGCATTTGCCGCATCAATCACTAGTTTACACATACTTATCATCTTTTTTATAGTAGATTCTAATGCAGAGGATAAAAATATCAAACTTTATTCTCATGATGAGGGTATTTTGTCAATCATGTATCATCGATTTAATGAGTCTAAATATCCATCTACCAATATTCAGATGGATATTTTTAAAAAACATATTGAATTAATTAGAGATTCTCAGGTTAATTTTTACGATCCTAAAGACTTAGTTGATAATTTTAGTATAGTCAAAAAAGAAAAGAAAATTCTTATTACGATAGATGATGCTTTTGTATCTTTTTATAAAGAAGCTTGGCCCTATTTAAGAAAAAATAAAATTCCTTTTATACTATTTGTGTCAACTGAGCCTGTTGGTAAAAAAGGATATATGTCATGGTCTCAAATAAAAGAAATTGAAAAAATGAATTTTGCTACAATTGGTCATCATTCTCATTCTCATGAATATCTAATCGATGTAACAAATGAAAATTTTATCAAAGATATAGAAAAAGCTAATAAAATATTCCTAAAGCAAATTGGCTATGTACCTAAGTTATTTTCTTATCCTTTTGGAGAATATTCTAAATTTATGAAAGATTATATATCTCAAAACTTTGAATTGTCGTTTGGTCAACATTCTGGTGTCATAGATGTAAATAAAGATAAATATGAACTTCCAAGATTTCCTATTAATGAAAAATATGGAGCAATAAAAAGGTTTAAATCTATCATAAATTATTTTCCACTAGAGTATAAAAGTTTAAGCCCTGAAAATAAAAAAATAAATGGATTAAGTAATCCACCTGAATTTATAGTTGAATTTTTTAGTGATCAAAAAAATTTAAATAATCTAAATTGTTACTCTAATGAAGAGGATCGTTGGGAAAGATCAAAGACAAGAATTTCCAGCAATAAATTGTCTATTGAGTTTAGAGGACCTTTCTCCTCAAGAAGGGGAAGAATTAATTGCTCATTAAATGATAACGGTAAATGGCGTTGGTTTGGTACTCAGTTTACAATTATAAAAAACTAAATTAAACTTTCCAGTTTAATACTTGATGGAAGTAATTTTGCATCATCAAAATCTTTTAGATTATTTTGTTTAATAATTTTTTTAAGAACGTCTACATATTTTTCGCCAGTTTGAGCGTATTCCTTTAAATATTCTGCCAAAATTATGCTGTCTAATGGTTTTCCATCATCTCTTGACTTGGCCCTTGCTTTTCTAAAATCTTTATATGATGAATGAGTATTTAAATTTCTTTGATACGCTCTTACGGAAGCCTGCAAAACATTAAATTTCATAACTTTGTGCCCTTCATTTTTTTCTGCTTCTTTAGGTTGAAGGCCCTCCCCAGACCAAGTCCATTGACCAAATAAAGCATTTCCTTCTTGAGCAAATCTAGAGGTTCCCCATCCAGTTTCTTTTGCTGCTTGTGCAATAGCTAAAGAGACTGGAACTTCGTCCATTCTTATTTTTAAAATAGATAAATCTTTTGTTGGTATTCCATATTGTTTGTATTTTTTTTCTAACCATTTTTTTTCCAATGTGGAATTATTACTTTTATTTATTATATTAAAAAGTCTTTTTCTATCCAGTTTGATGTTATTATTTTCTTTTAAAATAAGAGGTAGAATAATTTGAATAAAAAATTCTTTCCTTTTTTTAGTATTTTCAATCATTTTTATCTCATTAGGTAATAATGTGAGGGCAACTGGTTTTACAAGTTTTTTTTCTCTTACATCCTCTAATTTGTAATCAGTATCTTCAAAAAGTTGTTTTATAGTTGAAGCATTTAGTCTGACTGTATCTGTGACTAAATCATTTAAACTAAAAATATCTACCAATAAATCTTTTTCATTTAAAACCATCCCCTCATTATCAATATTCCCATTTTTGCTATTTAAAGTGTACGCTAATACTTTTTTAGAGTTATTCTTAAATTCTTGAGAGTCTTTATTTGCAAATTCAACAACCTGAGGCATTGAATAAAAAAACAAAATTGTGAATATAGAACATATCAAAATCCTTGGTAAAGAACCTATTTGTCTTTGATCAAAAAATTTTAAAAATTTAATCTTCGATTTGTAAATTGGTCTTTTCATGTTCTAAATAGCCTCAACCTTTTTTACCTCAGGAATATAATGGCATAACAGATTTTGAACACCCTGTTTTAAAGTCATTGTGGAACTTGGACAGCCTGAACAACTCCCTTGTAACTGCACTCTAACAACTCCGTTTTGATAATCTTTAAATTTTATATCACCTCCATCTTTTGCTACTGCTGGTCTAATTTTTTCATCTAACAATTTGACTATTTTTTTTTCAATTTCATTAAGATCATTATGATTCTCTTTTAATTCTTTATCTATTACACAATCTCTGCCATTTGAGTAAAAATCATTTATCAATGAAATGACTATGTGCTTGATATCGTCCCAAGAAATTTCATCATATTTATTTATAGATATAAAATCTTTACCTAAAAAAATTCCCTCTACTCCTTTTACTAACATAAGATTTTTAACCAGTTCATTGTTTGACTTATCTTTTTTAGTAATTTCTAAAGAGCCTACATTTGAAACACTCTTTCCAGGTAAAAATTTTAAGGAATTAGGATTTGGTGTAGTTTCAGTTTGAATAAACATGTTTTATATATAATCAATAATTATTAAATTGAAATGAGTTTATTTAACTTTTAAAAACCCACAATTTCGTGAATTTTTTTCGTTTTCTCAGACGCTAATTTATCTGCCTTTTCACATCCCTCAGAAAGAACCTTATCAAGGTAAGTTTTTTCATTCAATAATCTCTTAATTTCAAGGGATAAAGGTGTAATTTTTTCAACTAAAACTTGAGATAAATTTTCTTTAAACTCTGAAAAATTTTTATTAGAAAATTCGTTAATAGTTTTTTCCAAGCTTAAACCAGTTAAACTTGAATAAATACCGATTAAATTTTTAGCTTCAGGTCTTTTATTTAATTCTTCAGCTGATGAGGGCATTGGTAATGGATCTGTTTTAGCCTTTTTAATTTTATTAACAATTAGATCTTTATTATCAGTTAAGTTAATTCGACTTAAGTCTGAAATTTCAGATTTACTCATTTTTTTATTTCCATCTTTAAGACTCATTATTCGTGAAAAAAATTTTTGAATCAAAGGTTCGGGAACTATAAAAAAATTATCAACTTTATAATCATTATTAAATTTTTGAGCAATATCTCTACAAAGTTCTAGATGTTGTTTCTGATCATCACCAACAGGTACATGAGTTGAGTCATATAATAAAATATCAGCAGCCATTAAAATTGGATAGGAATAAAGACCTATGCTTGCTTTTTCTTTCTCTTTACCTGCTTTTTCCTTAAATTGAGTCATTCTATTTAACCATCCCATTTTAGCTGTACAACTGAGAATCCATGCTGCCTCAGCATGTGCACTAACTTTAGATTGATTAAAAATAATGCTTTTTTTTGGGTCTATTCCACTAGCTATAAAAGTTGCTACCGTCTCTCGAATATTTTTTTTTAGTTCTTTTGGGTTTTGAGTTACAGTTATTGCGTGTAAATCTACAACGCAAAAAATGCATCTGTTGTCGATATCATTATTTAATTCAACAAAATTTTTAATTGCACCTAGGTAGTTTCCTAAATGAAGATTACCCGTTGGTTGAACACCTGAAAAAATTTTTTTTACCATATTTCTAATACTTTAGTTTAAGATCTTTGTAATTAAAAGCTTTGATGAGAAACGATACAAATAAATATAACATCAAGCCTAATAAAACAGACAAAATCAAAAAGATCGATTTATATTGATATTCATAAATAAGATTATTTTCAAAGCTTAAAATTAAAAATTTGAAAAATACACCCATGCAAATTGACGAAACAATAATCTTAAAAAACTTTATAAAAAAGATTTCATTAAAATAGAATAAATTTCTATTTTTTAAATAAATAAATAAGATTATTGAATTAAACCAAGATGAAATTGTTGTTGCTATAGGAATAATTATAAATCCTATACTTCTAAAGTAATAAAGACTTATAAGAATATTTAACATCACAGATACTAATGAAATATAAAATGGTGTTTTAGTATCATTATTTGCGAAAAAGAAAGTGGAAAAAACTTTGATTAGGGCAAATGCTGGTAAACCTAAACCGAAATAATAAAGAGCTTTTGCAGAGTTATCCACTGCTTCTTTACTAAATGAACCATAACCAAATAAAGCAGAAATTATTTCTTCAGAACCTATAATTAATGCTGCTGAAGCTGGTAAGCTTAAAAACATACTTAATTCCAAGGCTTTGTTTTGAATTAATAATATTTTATTTTTTTTTTTAAGATAAACGTGCTTTGAAAGTTGAGGCAAAACTACAACTCCTATAGCTATTCCTGCTAGAGCTAAATTTATTTGATAAATCCTATCAGCATAATATAAATATGATACTGCACTGGCTTGAAATGATGCAATAATCGTACCTATTAGTATATTTATTTGGGTAACACCTGATGAAAAAATACTTGGCAAAAGTTTTTTAAAAAAATTCTTAACCCTATTTCTAATCTTAAAACTGAAATTAAATTCAATTTTGTAAAATTTATTAACAAACCTTGATAAGAAAATTAATTGAAGAAAGCCTGCAACAGATACTCCATAAGAAAGATAATAAATTAATTTGTCATTAAAATACTTTCCAAAAATTAAGATACTAATTAAAACCAAATTTAAAATAATTGGTGCTGCAGAGGCTGCTGCAAATTTATTATGAGAATTTAATATAGCAGCAAAAAAAGATGATAAACTTACAAACATTAAAAATGGAAATGTTATTCTGGTTAACTCAATCGCAAGTTCTATTTTATCACTATCTTCTACAAAGCCAGGTGCTATCAGACCAATAAGCACAGGCATGCAAATTTCAGCTAATAAAACCAAAAAAAGTAACCCTAAAAATAATAAATTAAAAATCTCATTAGCAAAAACCTTTGATTTTTTTTTTCCTTTCACAATCTCAGAAGTATAGCTTGGAACAAAAGCAGCATTAAAAGTTCCTTCTGCGAATAATCTTCTAAATGTATTCGGTATTCTAAAGGCCACAAAAAATACATCTGCAAAAATACTTGTTCCAAGAAAAATTGCGATTAATACATCTCTTAAATAACCAAGTAATCTGCTGATTATAGTATAAAAACCAAAAGTCCCTGTTGACTTAACTAAATTCATAAATCATATTAGTCTTAATTTTACCCCATTTGTAC
>MDTB01123705.1_pt1 | contig 16087 bp, 16 predicted proteins | sample 811161 | NCBI WGS metagenome assembly MDTB01 (sample SAMN05326650, study PRJNA326480) | marine metagenome | isolation source: seawater | place: Mediterranean Sea | collected 2009 | reverse complement strand
TTTTCAATAATGTTTTTAATATGTTTTCTTTTTTTCTTATTTAGACTAAATGAAATTAGACATTTTAATTTTTATCACAACTCTTTAAGATTGTTAATATTATTGGGTTTATTTAGTGTTATTTTAAGAGGAATATAATGAAAAATGTAAAGGAGAATCTCATTAGACTAAACAGATTTATTTCCAAATCTGGAATTTGTAATAGAAGAGAGGCAGATAATCTTATTTTTTCTAAAAAAGTTTATGTTAACGGAAAAATTATAGACAAGTTAGGCTCTAAAGTTTTAAAAAGTGACATCGTTAAAATAAATGGAAAAATATTAAGGCCATTTTTACCAAGTTATATTCTTCTAAATAAACCTAAAAACTTTAGTTGTGATAAATCAAATGACTCAGTTAGAACGGTATTTTCAATACTTTCAAAAGTTAAAAATTTAAATACCTATAATTGTGAGTTATCAGTGAATCTTGGTCATGTTGGACTTGTATTAATTTCAAATGAAAATCTAAATTCTGAGAAAAATTTTATAAAACAAATTTTACATTTAAAATTAAAACATGATTTAGAAAAAGATAACTTAAAAAAAATATTACAAACAAAAATCAAAAGCAAAATTATTGTTAAATCTGTTAATTATTTAAAGCCTAATTTTAAAAACGAGATTGGAATTGAAGTTTTTTTGAAAAATATTAAAACTTTAGAAAATCTTTTTTGTTCAATTAATAATGAGATAACTTTTTTAGATAGAGTTACATTATCTCATTTAACTAAAATTGGATTGGCGAGAGGGCAATGGAGATATTTAAAAAAAGAAGAGATTTTCAGTTTGTAAAAAATTATTTTCTTGAAGCCCATATAAAACCTCTAGTTAATAATTTCCATGCATCTGGGTGTAATATAAATTCGTTTGGATCATGTCCAATTGAGATATAAAAAACTCTACCCTCACCATATTTTTTTTTCCATGATACAGGCATAATTACATCTTCAATCCAGTGGAAAGCTTTCCCATCAAACTTTGTAGTCGCAATTATATCAATATTTGGATCATAATGAAGGTAATACTGCTCACTAAAAATTTCAAAATCATTTAAGTTTTCAGTTAGCTTATCATCTATCATTTTAACTTTATATTTAACTTTTCCTCCAGGGTGTTCAACCCATTGTCCCCCAATCATAAATTGATATGGTGTACTATTTCTAAATGAATCAGCTAATCCACCATGTGCTCCTGCTATTCCAACACCATTTTTAACTGCTTTTGTTAAATTATTTACCTGTTTACTTGTAATTTCTCCCATTGTAACAGATTGAATTATCAAATCAAATTTAACCAGTGATTCATAATTATCATAAATGGTAAGATCATTAGATTCATAAACATCTGAATTGTTAGATTTTAACCATTTTATAACATTATCTGCAAAAACTTTTGGTTGATGACCATCCCAACCTCCCCATACAACTAAAACTTTTTTGTTTTCCATTGATTGAGAGTATGTAGAAAAGTAGAATCCAAAAAAAGTTATTAGAAATAATATTTTTTTCATAATAAATCTTAAATTATGGAATAACTTTTGATTGCACAAATTACTTCTTTGAAGTTTTAAATTAAAAATTTATCTTGTTATTAAATAGAGGTCTATAAATTAAATCCAATTATGAAGAAAAAATCAAGAAGAAATTTCTTAAAAAAATCATCTATTTTAGGAGCAGGGATTTTTATAGTTCCTAGAGATGTAATGGGTGGAAAAGGTTTTACACCACCAAGTGATAGGCTTAATATAGCAGCTATTGGAGCTGGTGGTAAGGGTGCTGATATTCAACATGCGTGGGCATCTAGCGAAAGGGTTGTTGCACTCTGTGATGTACATCCTGATGGAAAACATGGTGTCATCCAATCCAGAAAAAAGTATCCAGATGCAAACTTTTATACTGACTTTAATGAACTTTTAGAAAAAGAAAAAGATTTAGATGCGGTAACAATAAGTACACCAGACCACACTCATGGAGTAATCGGTAACAGAGCTATGAATAAAGGTCTTCATGTTTATATTCAAAAACCACTTACCCACAACATTGAAGAAGCAAGGCAATTAACTATTACCGCAAAACAAAATAAAGTAATTACCCAGATGGGTAATCAAGGTGGGTCTTGCATTGGCGTTCAAAAGGTTAGTGAGTGGGTTGATTCAAACAGAATTGGAAAAATTAGAAAAATATATGCCTGGACTAATAGACCAGTTTGGCCTCAAGGATTTAAAATGCCTGCCCCAAGTTCTGAAAAACCTGAAGGATTGGAGTGGGATTTATGGTTGGGGCCTGCAAAAAAAATGCAATATAGACCTGAGTTTCATCCCTTCAATTGGAGAGGCTGGTGGGACTATGGAACTGGAGCTTTAGGAGATATGGGTTGTCATATATTAGATGTTCCAGTTAAAGCATTAAATTTAGGTTACCCTACGGATGTAGAATGTAGTGTAGCCAAAATTTACGAAAAGATGTGGAGTGCAAATTATTATCCCGAAGGACCTCCTGCTGCATCACTGGTAACTTTACATTTTGAACAAAATAAAAAAACAAATTCAAATGTAGAAATGGTTTGGATGGACGGAGGAATTATTCCGCCAAGACCAGAAATAATTCCAGCTGACGACTATCTTGGAGAAAAAGGAAATACTAATGGAGTATTAATTGTTGGAGATGATGGCGTAATAACTTGTGGTGTTTATGGTTTAAATCCAAAATTATATCAGAAAGGAAAAAGAACATTACATTTAGATACTGATGCTATATATCATAAAAACAATAGCTTAGACCACCTTCATCATAAAGAGTGGATTGATGCAATAAAAGGTGGTTATGGTAGTGATGAATATAAAAAATTAACTGCACCAATTGAATATTCAGGTCCATTTACTGAGATTGTTTTGATGGGTAATTTAGCCTTGAGAAGTTACATGCTTAAAGACGGAGATGATTTTATTGGAAGAAAAAAACTATTGTGGGATGGTGTTAATACCAAAATTACAAACTTCGACGCAGCAAACCAGTTCGTTGGCAGAGTTAGAAGAGAAGGTTGGGCATTGTAATTTATAATTGTTCTAAAACTTAAATTATTTAATTTAAAATAAAAATAACTATGAAAAAAAATTTTTTTTTATTTAACGGATTGATTCTTATTTTATGTTTTGGTTGTGATAATTCTTCATCCAAAAAACAAAAACTTAATGTTGACAATATGAATTCCGAAACAATTTCAGAAAACTGGGTTTCACTTATTCAGCCAAACTCAATGGATGGTTGGCATTATTATCAGGACGATGGCAAAAAAACTGGTTGGGGTATAAAAGATGGAGTTTTGACTTTTACATCTGCTAACGCCACTGGTAAGGGTGATAAAAGTCTAGTGAGTGATAAAGAATATACAAATTTTAAGATCCATATTGAATGGAAAGTTAGTCCAGGTTCAAACAGTGGTTTTTTTTGGGGAGTTAAAGAGGATATGAAGTATGAATTTCCATTTGTTACAGGTCCTGAAATCCAAATTCTAGATCCTGAAAATCCTGATGGTCCTTTAACACAAGCTGGCGCATTATATGGAATGATAGCACCATCAAAATGGGTTACAAATCCAGCTGGTCAATGGAATTCATATGATATAACAATTGACCATAATATTAATAAAGGAGAAGTTATTCACAATGGATATAAAATTGTAGAGTTTCCTCTAAGTGGTGAAGAATGGGATAAAATGGTTGCTCCAACAAAATTTAACAATTGCGACTATGAACCTTGGCAAAATTGTGATTTTGGAAAATTTAAAACCGGAAAGATTTCTATTCAAGATCACCCTGGAGTTATTTCATTTAGAAACATCAAGATTTTGGAACTATAAGCCATTCTAATTAACTATCAACAAAGAAAATGGATAATGTTTTTGTACAAGAATATGCTTTACTAAATTCAATTACTTTTTTAAAATGCAAATAAAAAAAAATTTAAAGGAATATGATGTTATAATCGTCGGCTCTGGAGCTGGTGGAGGTATGGCTACAAAAATTTTATCTGAAGCAGGATTGTCAATTGCGGTTGTAGAAGCTGGACCTTATTATGATCCAGCCAACCCTGAACAAATGACTCAATTAAAATGGCCCTACGAATCACCTAGAAGAGGCGGTAATACTACTCGATTCTTTGGTGATTACGACCAAGCATATGGAGGTTGGGACATTGAAGGCGAACCTTACACTCAGTTTGGTGATACTGATTTTAAATGGTTTCGTTCAAGGATGTTGGGAGGAAGAACAAACCATTGGGGTAGAATATCTCTAAGATTTGGCCCAGATGATTTTAAAAAGAAATCTATTGATGGGTTAGGAGAAAATTGGCCTATTACTTATGATGATATAAGCCCATATTATGACAAAGTTGATAAATTAGTTGGGGTTTTTGGAACAAAAGAAAATTTACCAAATGATCCTGATGGATTTTTTCTACCCCCACCCAAGCCAAGGCTTCATGAGCTTTTTTACATAAACGCTGCAAGAAAATCTAATGTTAAAGTTATACCATCTAGATTGTCAATTTTAACTAAAAGAATTAATAATGAAAGAGGAGTTTGTTTCTATTGTAACCAGTGTGCTAGAAGCTGTATGGCTTATGCTGATTTTTCATCTGGTTCCGTTCTTATTTTTCCAGCTCAAAAAAATGGTGGTCAAATTGATTTATTCGTTAATTCTATGGTACGAACTGTTACCACAAATGATGAAGGTAAAGCAACAGGTGTATCTTTTATTGACAAAGAAGATAATGTAGAGTATAAATTGAAAGGAAAGATTGTTGTATTGGCAGCCTCAGCTTGCAGCACAGCTAGAATTTTACTTAATTCTAAAAGTAAACAACATCCAAATGGACTGGGAAACAGTAGTGATTTAGTTGGTAAATATTTGCATGATTCTACAGGTGGTGATATGATGGCATTCATCCCGGAATTAATAGATAGAAAAACTTACAATGAGGATGGTGTTGGGGGTATGCATGTGTATTCACCATGGTGGTTAGATAATAAAAAATTAGATTTTGCAAGAGGATATCATATTGAAGTATGGGGTGGTTTGGGTGCTCCATCTTATGGCACTGGTTTTAATGTAAATAGTTTTAATAAATTTTTTGGACTTAAAAAAGCAGGCGGATATGGAGATATTTTAAGATCAGATATGAAAAAATATTATGGATCAACAATTGGATTATCTGGAAGAGGTGAGTCTATTGCTCAAAAATCTAATTATTGTGAAATTGATCCAAATAAAGTTGACAAATTTGGAGTCCCAGTGTTAAGATTTAATTATAAATGGACTGAAAATGAAATAAATCAAGCTAAACATATGCAGGATACATTTGAAGAGATTATTCATAATATGGGTGCTATCCCGCTATGGAATAAACCTGGAAAGGATTCAAATTATGGAATTAATAAACCTGGGTGGATTATTCACGAAGTTGGTACCACTCGTATGGGAAATAATGCTAAAAATTCGGTTGTTAATGAGTTTGAGCAACTGCATGATGTAAAAAATGTATTTGTTGTTGATGCTGGTCCATTTGTGTCTCAAGCTGATAAGAATCCTACTTGGACAATTATGGCTCTAGCTTGGAGGAGCTCAGAATACATAATTGACCAAATTAAAAAACAGAATATTTAAATTGTGAATAGAAGAGAATCCATTAAAACAATCACATTAGCTTCTTTTGGAGCTAGTCTATTTCTGGAATCTTGTTATAATGTTCCTAAAGAAAATATTGCAAGGTCTCTAACTAGATATCAATATGGAAGGACACCCTCTGAAAAATTATACGATGATAAATTGTTTGCTGAAAAGTTTTTTACAAATGATGAACTTATAACTTTAGATAAACTTTGTAATTTAATATTACCTCCAAATGAATTTGGATCAATAAAAGATGCTGAAGTCGTTCAATTAATTGAATTCATGGCAAAGGATATCCCCTCTTACAAAGAACCCTTAAAAAATGGTCTTGTTTGGATAGATGATAAAAGCAATAAAAAGTTTAGTAAGACATTCGTTAAAATTGATGAAACTTCTCAAAAAGAGATTTTAGACGAAATAGCTTATTATGATCCAAATAAAAATATAAATGAATACTCTGAACCTGTTCAATGGTTTAATTTATTAAGAAATTTAACTATGACCGGATACTTTACTAGTGAAGTTGGAATAAAGGAACTAGGATATAAAGGAAATACACCAAATGTCTGGGATGGTATTCCTCAAGATGTATTAGATCAATATGGGCTTTCTTATGATAAGAATTGGATTAAAAAATGTATTGATCAGTCTAAGAGAAATGATATTGCAAAGTGGGATAGCGATGCAAATTTAATCACATAAAAGAAATCCTATTAAATTTAATTTAATAGGATTTCAAGTGGTACCTCGCAGAATCGAACTGCGGACACAAGGATTTTCAGTCCTTTGCTCTACCAACTGAGCTAAGGTACCAGATCAATAAGGTTGAGCAAATATATATTGTTTTATCCGAGCATCAAAAAATCATATAAAAAAAATCTTATGTATTTTTACCTTAAACAATTTATTCTTGAATTTAGCCTTAGATATTGGAAACAGCCTAATTAAGGCTGGTGTTTTTAAAAATAATGTTCTAATTAAAAGCTTTATAATAAATGAGAAAAGTTTTTCTGATTTTAGAAAAATGCTTGAGCAAAAAAATATTAAAAATTCTATCGCATCAAACGTTTCCAATAATAACCAAGAAATAATTAAACTTTTATCAAATGAAACTAATTTTATAACATTTGATAAAAATTTAAACTTACCATTTGAAAACAAATACAAATCAAAAGATAAGCTTGGTCAAGATAGAATTGCATTAATAGCTAATGCTTCAATCTCATTTCCAAATCAAAATATTTTAGTTATTGATATTGGAACATGTATTACTTATGATTTTTTGGATGAAGAAAATAAATATTTAGGAGGAAACATTTCGCCGGGATTAGAAATGAGGTATAAATCATTAAAAAATCAAACTGCTAATCTTCCACTTTTAAGATATTGTAAACCAGGTTATTTGATAGGAGATAATACAGATAATTCAATACATTCAGGTGTTTTTAATGGAATAGTTGGGGAGATTAATTCATTTATTTCAATGTACAAATTGAAGTTTGGAAAAATTAAGATAATTTTAACAGGGGGAAACTCAAAATTGTTGTTAAACAAAATAAAAAATCCCATCTTTGCGGATTCTAATTTTCTTCTTTCTGGTCTTAATTATTTGATAGAGTTGAATAAAAAGTAATGAGAAAATATATTTACATAATAGTTTTAATATTTTATACCTCTACTAACTATTCCCAATCGGGAAGTTTATCACCTTATTCATTCTTTGGAGTTGGTGAAAACACTTTTAAAGGAACAATTGAAAATAGATCAATGGGTGGATTAAATATTTATAGTGACAGTGTACATTTAAATTTAATCAATCCAGCTGCATACTCTGAACTTAAACTTGTTAATTATTCAGTAGGTGTAGATTATAATAGTTCCAGTTTAAAATCTGAAAACTCTAACGAAAAAATAAGTACTGCTAATATAAATTATTTGGCCGTAGCAATTCCAACAAAACCACTTGTTTTTGGTTTTGGAATCATTCCAAAATCTTCCGTAGGTTATTTATTACAAAGTTCAGATGAAACTGTTAGTCCAAAACAAGTAAATAGATATGAAGGAAATGGTGGAGTTAACACAGCTTTTCTGTCATTTGGTTTTAAGATTTTTAAAAAAATTAGGTTAGGTATTTCAGGAAATTATGAATTTGGAAGTTTAGAACACTCAAATTCTAGGTTTTTAGAAGATGTTGAATTGTACACTAAGGTTCAAAGTAATTCTTCTTTAAGTGGTGTAAATTTTACCTATTCTACACTATTCAGAGAGAAAATCAATGATAATTTGACGCTGCATGCAAGTTATATTTTAAAACCTAAATCTGATTTATCTTCAAAAAATTCTCAAATTTTATCAACTTTGAAGCCAGATGGTTCTTTTGGCGGAGACTCAGAGAATATTGATCTAGAAGCATTAAATTTAGATGAGACAATAATTACAATTCCATCTTCAACTACGTTTGGATTAGGAATTGGAAAGGAAACAAATTGGTTTGCAGGAATTGATTTTACTAAATCTGAAGGTGGAGGATATGAAAATAAATTATTGAATATTAAAAATGTTCGATATGAAAAAGGGTCTAAATTGTCTATTGGAGGTTTTTTTATACCCAATTATGACTCATTTACAAGTTATTTTAGTAGAATTGTCTACAGGTTTGGACTAAGAGTTGAAAAAACTGGATTAGTTATTCAAAATCAACCCATCGATGAATATGGAATAAATATTGGATTGGGCTTACCCTTCTTAGGATTCCAAAATATTAATTTTGGATTTGAAGTTGGAAAAAGAGGAACTAAAAATGCTGGATTAATTGAAGAAAACTTCTACAGTATTAGACTTGGATTAACTTTGAATGACAGGTGGTTTGTAAAAAACAAGTATAATTAATAAATTTGGCTTTATTTTTGTGAAAATTATATATATGTACAATGATCAATAGGTAAGAAAAAAAATTAATGATCAAAAACTTATTTACTGTAACGCTTATTGCTTTTTATTTGTTTTCGGGTTATTCTCAGTCAAATGAAGAGTGTTTTTCAAATCTTTCAATTTTTGCGGAATATGCAAAAGTGAAAAATTATGATGCAGCCTATGAACCTTGGTTAAAGGTGAAATCTGATTGTCCGAGTTTAAATAATGCAATATATGTGTATGGAGAAAGAATTTTAAAAACTTTTATCAAAAATAATGAAGGGGATAGTAAGAAAAAGTTTCAAGATGATTTAATTAAAATGTATGATGAATGGTTAAAGTTTTTTCCCAAAACTAAATCTGGCAAATCACAAAAAGGCAAAATATTAGCTATAAAAGCCCAATCTATGATTGATTTTAAATTAGGAACTGAAAAAGAGATTTATGATATTTATGATCAAGCTTTTACTCAAGATTCAAAAAGTTTTACAAGCCCTAAAGGTCTATATAACTATTTTAAAACATATTTTAATTTGTATAAATCAGGAAATTCTGATGTGAAACTTGAATCTCTATTTAATAAATATGAAGAACTAACAGAAAAATTTGAATATGAAATGAGTTCTTACACTTCCAAACTTGATATATTATTGCAAAAAGAAGGAAACAATGATCCCTTAACTAATAAAGAAACAAGAAATAAAAAGGTTTACGAAGTTAATATGGTCGCTTGTTCTAGATACTTAAAGAATTTAAATGCCATTATTGCGAAAGAATCTACATGCGAAAATTTAATTCCTCTTTACAGAAAGAATTTTGAAAATTATAAAACAGATTCTGTTTGGTTAAATAGGGCAGCAAGCAGAATGGATAGCAAGGATTGTTCAGATGATCCTTTATTTGTCGAACTTGTAGAAGCATTACATGATTTAAATCCATCTGCTAACTCCGCATACTACTTAGGACTCTTGAATGACAAAAAAGGTGATAATAAAATGGCAATCCAGTACTACAATGAATCCATTGATTTAGAAACAAATAATATTAAAAAAGCAAAAACTTTATATAAGATTGCATTGAAGTTTAAGAAATCTGGTCAGTTCACTAAATCTAGAAGTTATGCTAACAGAGCTTTAAGTTTTCAACCATCTCTTGGTAGCGCTTATTTATTAATTGCTAATTTATATGCTTCCAGTGCAAATAATTGTGGAAATAGTCAATTTGATAAAAGGGCTATTTATTGGCTTGCTGCCAAGCAGGCTAGAAAAGCTGCTAAGGTTGATGCATCGATTAGAAAAACTGCAAATAAAACTGCATTAAGTTATGAGGGTAGAGCTCCTTCTAAAACCGATATTTTTACAGAAGGTAGAGCAGGTGAAACTATTTCAATTAAATGTTGGATTGGAAAGAATGTAACCGTTCCTACCCTACAATAATGTTAAGAATACAATTGTTAATTCTAATTATTTTTATTTCTTGTAAAAATGATTACCAAGAGATACAAGAAATTAATGACTCCTCAATCTTTCCAATTGGAATTACTGAAAATATTAAATTAATTTATACGGATTCAGCTAAAGTTAAGGCTGTACTCAACTCACCTAAGAATTTAGATTTTACTAACCAAACATTTCCATATTCTGAATTCCCCGAAGGAATTGAAATTATTTTTTTTGATCAATATAAAAATGAAACAGTAGTAACCTCAGATTATGCTGTTAGTTATAGCAAGACGAATATTGTTGATTTGGTTGGTAGTGTGACAATAAACATGTCAGATGGTTCTTTATTGAAAACTACACAATTATATTGGGATCCTGAACAAGAATGGTTATTTACTGAAAAAGAATTTAGCTTTTTTAATGAAGACTATGATATAATTGCTAAAAGACTTGACGCAAATAAATCATTTACTATATTTAACACAGGTGAGCTTGATGGAACTGTAGCAATTGAAGACAACTAAAAGGTTTAAATGAAAATAAGAAGGATTTCTGAGATATTTTATTTAATAATTTTTTTTATTGCCTCAATAGACTATTTTTTTGGAGAAAATGATGATGGTAAGAAGAAAATATTATTAATGTTTTCTTTAGTTTCCTTATTCATGTTTTTATTTAGAAGATTTTATAGAAAAAAATTTGATAATAGAAATAAATGAATTTGGATTTAATAATTATCTTAATTTCAATATTCTTTTCAGCATTTTTTTCAGGAATGGAAATAGCTTTTATTTCTTCCAATAAAATTTATTTAGAAATTGAAAAAAAACAAAATGATGTTTTTTCAATTTTATTAAAGAAATTAACTAAGTCACCTTCAAAGTTTATTGCAACAATGTTAGTTGGAAACAACATAGCACTTGTTGTATATGGACTTTTCTCTGGAAAATTAATTTTAGATTTAATTTTTCCAGAGATAAATACTGCTAAATCTATAGATTTTTTTCACATTTTTTATCAAACTGTTATTTCTGCCTTTATAATTTTAATAACAGCGGAATTTTTACCTAAGGTGATGTTTCAAATTTATGCAAACAGGCTATTAAAATACTTTTCCATACCAGCGTATTTTTTTCATATTATTTTATCTCCTATTACTTCAACACTAAATTACATATCAAACAGTGTGTTAAGTAAGTTATTTAAAACCAAGCAGGATGAGCTAAGAATTGTTTTTAGTAAAGATGAGCTGGGGAATTTTATAAATGACGAGTTGTCTAACGATGGTGAATCAACAATTATTGATTCTGAAATCCAATTTTTTCAAAATGCACTAGAATTTTCTAGTGTTCGGGCTAGAGAAATCATGATTCCTAGGGCTGAAATTATTTCAGTTGACAGGTATAGTATTTTTTCAACTATTAATAAAAAGTTTATAGACTACGGATTATCAAAAATTCTTATTCACAGAGAGAATATTGATCACATTGTAGGTTATGTTAGATTGCAAGATATGTTTAATAGGCCCAAGAATATAAAGTCAATTATACTTCCAGTAGAATTTATTCCTGAAACTATGTTAATTAATGATGTTTTGAATTTACTAACAAAAAAAAGAATTAGAATTGCAATAGTGATTGACGAATATGGAGGTACGTCAGGAATTATTACCAAAGAAGATATTGTTGAAGAATTGTTTGGAGAAATTGAAGATGAACACGATTTAATTAATCATAATGAAAAAATAATTAGTCAAAATTCTTATCTGTTTTCGGCAAGATTGGAAATTGATTATTTAAATGAAAAATTTAACTTAAAGATACCTGTAAGTGAGGAATATGAGACATTGGGGGGGTACATAGTTTATAATAATCAAAACATTCCAAAAAAAGGTGAAATTATTAAGATTAATTCAATTGAATTCCTCATTGAGGAAGTCACTGAAACAAAAATTGAAACACTGTTAGTTAAAATGAAAAATTAGTATGATGTCTTTTTTTTATTGATAAGGATATTGTATTTTCGTTTGGCAAAAATATAAAATGGCACTTTTAGGAAATTTAAGAAAAAATTCAGTAGTTCTAATTACGGTAATTGGTATGGCATTGTTTGCCTTTGTTATCTCAGGAGTTTTTGATGGTAAAGGTTATACTGCCCAGGAACCTATTGGAGTTGTTAACAATGAAGATCTTTCTATTGAAGATTTTAGGAATCAAGTGGATTTTTTACAATCATCTTATAGCATGTCAACATTTAATGCTGTTAACACGGTTTGGGAACAAACATTAAGAAATAGCATATTAAAAAATCAATATAAATTAAGTGGTGTTGATTCTGGAAAAGATCATATTGAATTTATACTTTCCCAAAATCCAAGTTTTAATTCAGATCCTAGGTTTTTGAATGATGCTGGAATTTTCGAAATTGATAAATTCATTGATCTTGTTATTGAGCTCAAGACTACAAATTTTGAATCTTATGAACAGTGGAAAAATCAGGAATTAATTTTTCAGAATCAATCGAATGAAAAGATTTATTTTGATTTAGTTAAATCAGGAATTAATTTTTCATTTAAGGATGGAGAATTTGAATATAAACTACAAAACGATATTGTAGATATTGAATATGTTCAAATACCATTTTCATCAATTCCTGATAGTTTAGTGAAACTTAAAAAATCGGAAGTAGAAAAGTTTATTAAATCAAATGAATCTGATTATAAAGTTGATGCTTCAAGAAGTATTAATTATGTTTTATTTGATGAAAAACCCTCAGAAATTGATGAAAATATCACTAAAGAAATTCTTCAAAGTTTTCTTGAAGAGAGGAAAGAATATAATGATGTTTCGAAGCTTGAGGAAACTATTCCAAGCTTGCTAACGGCTAAAAATATTTCTGATTTTATAAATACAAACTCTGAAATAAAATTTGATTCAATATATGTTCCCAAAGGATCTTTACCAACAGACCATGCAAACCTTCTATTTAATTTGAATAAAGATCAAATATATGGACCATATCTTGATGGAGAATTTTTTAAAGTTTCTAGAATGCTTGATAAAAAAATAGGTGGTAATGTAAGAGCTAGTCATATTTTAATATCTTTCAAAGGATCTCAAAATGCCCCTCCTCAGATAACAAGATCAAAATCTCAAGCAAAACAAGAGGCATTGCGTTTAAGAAACCTTGTTAGATCTAATCCAGATTCATTTACATCATTAGCGTTTGAATTTTCTGATGGACCATCAAAATCAAGTGGAGGCGATTTGGGGTTTTTTCAAGAAGGTCAAATGGTTAAGCCTTTTAACGATTATGTTTTTTCTAACAGAGTTGGTTCAATTGGAATGGTCGAAAGCGACTTTGGTTATCATGTTATTAAAATAAATGCAAAAGAGGATTTAGTAATGTTAGCCTCAATAGCTGCAAAGAATATCCCCTCTGAAGAAACGAGTGATAAAACTTTTAATTTAGCTACTAAATTTGAGATAAATCTTTCAAAAAATAATAACATTACCGATTTAGCAAAAGAAAATAACTATGAGCTAAAGTCAGTAGATGGAATAAAAATATTAGATGATAATCTCCCTGGACTACCTAATCAAAGACGCCTTGTCCAATGGTTATTCAATGATGAAATTGAAATAGATTCTTATAAAAGATTTGATCTGTCTAATGGTGGATATTTAATTGCTCAAGTATCAAGTTTAGTTAATGAAGGCCTTTCTTCAGTTGAAGACGCAACATTTACTGCTGTTCCCAAGGTAAGAAACCAAAAAAAGGCTCAAATGATAATTAAACAAAATAGTAAGGCCTTGTCATTAGAGGATTTAGCTGAGAATAATAATGTTGAAATTAAAAAAGCATTAGCTTTAAATCAAAAAAGTGGTACAATTAGTGGTGCAGGAAGAGAACCTTTGGTTATTGGTGTAGCATTTGGAACAGGCTTAAATGAAATTTCTGATCTCATAATTGGAGAGAATGGTATTTATAAAATTAAGGTAACCAAAAAAGAAAAGTCTACTGACTTAGAAACATATTTATCTTATCAGAACCAGCTTCTATCTTCCAGATCACTTTCTTCCAGTACATTATTTCAGTCAGTTAAAGAGTCTGCTGAAATAGTAGATAACAGATCAACCTATTACTAGACTTTGAAGAAGTCTGTATAAGAGATCATTTTTTGCAAGAATATTAGAATAAAAATAAATGAAGTAATAAATTTCATTGAAGTTCCAGCAATAAATCCTATTATAGTTCCAAATGAAGCTTTTAGTGCAGCTTTAAATTTAGAATTATTTATTATTTCACCCGAGAAAGCGCCAATGAAAGGCCCAGCTATAATACCTGCTGGACCAAAAAAAAGACCAATAATTACTCCAATAGTTGCACCTATTAGTCCGCCTCTTGTTCCACCAAATTTTTTAATTCCAATTACTGGAATAATTAAATCAAGAATAAAAACTGTGATAGCAATCATAAAAGTTCCTAAAAGAATATAAATATCCATAGGCACAAAAGAAGTTAAGTGTAAAAAAACAAGCCCAACCCAAGTGGTTAATGGTCCGGGAATTATAGGAAAAAAACTTCCAATTAGACCGATAACACACATTAGTATTCCAATTAAGAGAAAGAAAATATCCATTTAGAATTTGAAAATTAAAAAATAAATATGAATTATTCGTAATTTACATGTTAATGCGGACATATAATTTGATCTTATTATTTTTTTTAATTTTCTCTTGTAACAACCGTTATGAAAATAAAAAAGTTGAGGTTTCTCAAAGTGTTACAATATGGAATGAATTTGATGAACCTCCTTCAATTAATATTTGTGACAAATTTAAATCTGAAATCGATAGAATTAATTGTTTTGAAACAGAACTCATTGGATTAATTTATAAGGAATTAGATTTTACTGGTGTTAAGGTTAAAACAACTTTAGATGATACAATCAAAGTTTCTATGTTAATTGACAAGACAGGAACAGTTTCATATTTGAATAGCAAAACAAGTGTAAATATAGAAAGAGAAATCCCTTCGATTGATTCATTATTAATAAATGCTATTAGTAATCTTCCAAAAGTTTTTCCTGCCACTAAAACTAACGTTGGAGTTCAAGTCAATTCCAAATTTGAACTTCCTATAATAATAAAAACCAATTAACAAATAAGAAATTGAAATCAAATAAAGAAAAAATTATTTTAGGAATTGACCCAGGAACAACCATAATGGGTTTTGGACTTATTCAAATTGTTAATAATAAAATGAAATTTTTACAATTAAATGAACTTGTTCTAAAAAAGTATGATGACCACTATTTGCGTCTAAAATATATTTTTGAAAGAACTATTGATTTGATTGATCAATTCAATCCAGATGAAATTGCTATTGAAGCTCCTTTCTTTGGAAAAAATGTTCAATCAATGTTAAAATTAGGAAGAGCACAAGGTGTTGCAATGGCTGCTGGTTTATCAAGAGAAATTAGTATAACTGAGTATTCACCCAAAAAAATAAAAAAATCCATAACTGGTAATGGTAATGCATCAAAAGAACAAGTTGCCAAAATGTTGCAGAGTTTACTTTCTCTAAAAGATTTGCCTAAAAATTTAGACTCAACTGACGGGCTCGCAGCTGCCGTGTGTCACTTTTTTAATTCTAATAATAAAAATATTGGAAAAGTTTACTCAAATTGGGATTCTTTTGTAAAACAAAATTCTAATAGAATTAAATAATCAAATTTGGCTGGAATTTACATACATATTCCTTTTTGTAAACAGGCATGCAATTATTGTAATTTTCATTTCACAACTTCACTTAAAAATAAAAAAGAATTGATAAAAGCAATTATTAAAGAGATAGAAATAAAATCTGAAAAAGCTAATGAAAAAATCAAAACAATTTATTTTGGAGGAGGAACACCTTCAATATTAGAGGTTTTTGAAATTAACTCAATAATTGAAACTATTTTTAAAAATTACAAGATTGATAAAAGTACAGAAATAACTTTTGAATCTAATCCA